>JGI12635J15846_10000065_pt1 | contig 67828 bp, 56 predicted proteins | sample BlaSpr_A8_OM2_M2_FD_15846 | JGI IMG/M metagenome (IMG submission 15846)
ATTCCGATCATTAGGCCGGGCAGAACCTGCTGATATGCTGGGCCTATGTACAACTTCTCACGTAGCAAGTCCGGTGGTGTGGTTTTGGAATGCAAAATGTGCTCTCACATCGAGAGAGTCAATGAGTTCGATGACCGGAACGGGAGTCGCCGCACGCAGGCGGCGCAAGCGATGCTGAATCACACGCGCACCCAACACGGCAGAGAGCCAGTGGGCAGGCCTATGTCCAAAACCCTAGAATCGTGGGTCTGAAAGGTGACCATGACAACCATCTGGGCAATACTGGGCAGCGCCTTAATATTTTACATTGGTGTTTGCAGCCGCATCGACCTGTCCATGCAGTTGCTCATTCGGTCGTCAGGTCGGCCGCAAATTAATTTGACATCCACAACCCGGCCAATCGGAACTGGCTTTTGTTCGCCGCAGAGTCGAGGGTGCGGTCAGGCACGCCAACGGAGTCGATGAGGCGTTCGTCAGGCTATCCAACGATATCGTCCTGTGGGAGACACGGCGGGGCGTACTGCCTCAGACCGATCTGAACGACTGGCCTGATCCGGGGCTCGGGGACGACGTGGTGCAGCCGTCCCAAGAGAGTCGGAGGACTGCACCACCTGAGGAGTCAGCCGCAGGTCACACCATCCACATCGGGGAAGGGACGGCGGCTCCTTCACATCATTCTCCTCGTGATTGGCTCAATTTATCGAGCGAGTGATCCCGCGTCTGTTCAATACAGGACATAACAGGACATTTTGTGCAAGATAAGGAGAGTAGCGGTCCTTCTTTCTTCCCATTTTGGGAATCGTACGGCATGTCCTCTTGTGCACAGACACCCAATACATCACGATGTAACTTCAAGCGATCAAAGAAACGTAAGGGAACTCACGCGGCCCTCCCCCGTCGTCCACTGTTTTCCTCTTATGGTGCAGTCTAAAGAGATACTACGCCAACTTCTTTTTTGGAGAGTCGTGCATGATAATCGACGTACCGTCTTATGATTCCGATCACCTTCCTGATAATTTAAAACCCAAAGACCTGACATCCAACTCGGAGGCAGTGTTCCACTGGCCTACAGGTTGTTTGTGGCCATTCGGCGATCAAAGATCGGAGGGTGATACCTAATGATCAAAGTTGTGGAGGAGTCGGTTCGCAGAATGACGAGCCAACTGCAACTCATAAGTGGCTACTTGGAAATGGAGGACTATACCAAGGCACTGGGGAAGACAAGGGAAACCATAAAAGAACTGCACGGGCTAGCCACACGTCTGACAGGGCTAGTGGATGTGGCAATGACCGTGCCGCTGGGTGGGGCGGTCGTGGTTCCGCATGGCTCCACAGTAGTGAGCTATGAAGATGTGAACGTGGATATCGACAGTGAGGAAGTCCGGTCAGTTGACAAGAATGAAGTACGCACTGGTCATGGTGACGATAATCCTAAGACAAAGTGAGGACTTGATTGCGACCAATGATAGCCTGCCCCAAGAAGGCAAGCAGCGAGTACGGTGCCACCACTGCGAGATGCTGAACATCAACGGCGTACTGTGCCACGAAGGCAGCTGCCGCAACGAACACAAGGGTTGGGACCCGAAAACGCTTCCTTTTGACCACAGCCGCCGCCCGGTTCGCAAATATGGGGAGTGGCTAGACCCGAAATGGAAATTAGTTAGTAAGTTTGAAAGTTCAGCATCGGACCAGGCACAGGTTGCCGCATTCCGTTTTCTCAACCGCAATAGCGATTGTCAGGGAGGAACACAGAGCAAGAGCACCTTGGAGTCCAACGAGATGCTCGATTCGCGACATATACCGCTGAGGAATAGCGAAGATGCTGGAGTTTGTGAATCCGAATAACTTGCGGAGTATGAGTATCACCCCGACCGATGCGAGATCGGGATAGTTCTGTGATTTGGATAAAACAATCATCCAATCATCTAACCACTGGCAACTCGATTATTACCGACGAGCAGTTGGAGAGGGTTGTTTGGACGACGGGTCATTGGCAGAGTTCCTCCGGAAATCGCCTCCCGGTTCACCACTGCTTTCGCCTGACGAGTCCGAAAATCCCGATCCCCCTGAGATAAAGATAGTTCAAGTGGTAGGGCGCATTCTTGCGGTTGACGATGAGGCATCGCGGAACGCTGGCAGTGTCGCCGCTGTTTCCGATCTTGCATTGATCATCCTCGCAGCACCAGAGGCATCCTCTGCCCACGATGGAAAGAGCCCCCAGTGCATGAGCGATGGTTCCCGTATGGGTTCCTTGGGGTTCTGGCGGACAACCGGGATGGGCTGAGTGGGCGCAATGTTAAAGCGCGGGCTCCAGTCAGGTTCGTCGGGAACGCTGTCGAAATATTCCTCGACAACCTGCTTTCGCCGACTCAGTTTGTAGAGGCCGCACATGCGGGAGATTATGGCAGAACATTGTGGTTGAGCGAGTCATAGGTATTAATTGCAATGCGGAGAAATTTCTGTAGAATCGCCCCTGTCGTTGTGCGGCTCAAAAGGAGATTCTCATGTACATTCGGTGGACTCTAGGTGCTTTGGTGTTACTGCTTAGCGGAAGCGTTTCTCTCCATGCAGCGGCACTCGATGCTAACTTGTACGCGACGTACGATTCTCAGCCTCCATATACGAGTATTTACTTCACAGTCTGCGGTTCTCTTCCTCAGTCAGAGGGCTGTTACGGTGGCGGCGGGTTGGGACCATTCGGTCTGATTGGTTCGATGATAGAGGGTAATCCGTCGCAGAACCTCAAGAACGGTACTGTGACCCGCTACATCTATGTCCTGGATGTCGCTTACGGCTCTAGCGGAAATGACGTTGCACTCTATGTTTACAAAAGGGTAGATACGATAACAGCGAGCTATGATTCGATTTCAGTGTCGCTAAGTAAGACGATCGGTCTTCCGCTTGCCGGAGGGAGTGGCACGGTGGCTTACATGGCGGCAAATAAGAATTTTCTGTTTATCGGGACTAGTCAAAACGGGATGGTCTCTATTTTGAAAAAGAGTAATTTAACTATCTCGCAGTATGGTGATGCTTCGCTCCCACTTGCCTCAATCACGGGTGATCAGTACGGCTTTGTCACCGTCGAAGCGGGGAGTGGTGAATCGGCTCAATTTCAGGTGTTTGACCCAAACGGTAACTACGGAGAGGATGGAGGCGGGGCAGAGTTCATGCTGAATACGATCCAAGGAACCCCACCTTCCACGGCTCCGTGAGGTCTTGATTACTTATCGTCCACCTCAATCAAGAACGGCAACGTCGTCCTAATTCGAGTATTGCCCGGTTCAATCGGCCAGGATGACAGCACTCCTTCGTTGGATTGCAAAGTCTGAGGGTTGGGCCTGATAAAGCTGCGGATGACGGAGGGATTGTGCAACGGCTCGACATCAAAGAAATACGTGATGTTGGCCCAAAGCGCAGCGATGAGTTTCCGCTGGCTGGAGGCACAGAAAAATGTGATTTCTGACGGAGTCAAATACCGACTCGGGGGATTGGAGGTCGAATATTACCGTGCTACAGCCGGCCTACAAGTTCATGAGGGGCTGGAACCCGCATGAATAAAGGGTTCTAGGGACTAGGAGTCAAGGAGGACATCTTCACCTTCGGCCGCCGCGTCGCGCTGCGCTTCGTCGAGTAAGCGCAAGCCTTCCATCAGCAGGCCTTGTGTATTGAGCGTGGTCGTTTCCTGCGTTGACTTGCCGTTGAAATCGACCTGAAAGTTTCCTTCAGTCCAGCGCAGCACTTTGAAAACGGCGTCGTCGCCTGAGACCGGGCCGTAGGCGGCGTGTTTGGCCTGCCCCTGACTGAAATAGATCTCGCATTTTTCGTCACCCTTGGTCATGGTGAGGAGGCAACTTTTGCGTCCCATTTCCAGCGACTGCACCAGGTCGATCACATTCATCTGCGTGAGGTTACCGCGCAGAATGCCGTCAGTGGAGGCGGCTTTGCTCAACTTCTCGAGCGCGATACGGTCGACTACGCGCTTGATTTTGTGGGTCGCATCCTTCAGGAAGAAGGGTTTTTCCAAATAGTCTTCGATCGGGTCTTGCATCGACAGGCGTTCACTGATGTCGGCCTTGCTGGCCATGAGGATGACCGCGATACTCGCCGTTGCCGGCCTGCTCTTCAATTTTTCCAGTAGCTGCCGTCCATCCATGCCCGGCATGCGATAGTCGCAAATCATCACGTCCGGCAAGTCGTCGACGGCTTTCAATAGCGCGTCGGCAGCGTCGGTCGCTACGGTGACCTCGCCCATTGTCGATAGCGCCTGTTGGAGCATCCCGAGCACCATGGGATTGTCATCCACCAGCAGGATTTTGACGTCGGTCGCCATATAACGAGGACAAAATTACGAAAATAGCTCGCGCGCAAGACTATTTTCTATTCGCGTTCTTATTCGCGCTTCTCTGGTAGTCTCCGCTCTTTCCGCCAGACTTCCGTTGCAGCACTACTTCCTTGATTTCGATGCCCTTATCGAGCGCTTTGCACATGTCGTATACGGTGAGCGCGGCCACGCTGGCTGCCACGAGTGCTTCCATCTCGACGCCGGTCTCCGCCGTAGTCTTTACTTTGGTTGCAACAGAAACGCCATTCTCGCACACGCGTAAGGTCACAGCAACGTGCGACAATGGCACCGGATGACACATCGGTATCAACTCCGACGTGCGCTTGGCCGCCATGATTCCGGCGGTACGCGCGACCTCCAAAGGATCACCTTTTGGATTTCGCGACAGCGCGCGTAAAACTTCCGGACTCATGGCTACGAAGGCGCTAGCTTCGGCTTCGCGAGCAGTTCGCGCTTTCTGCGAAACGTCGACCATGCGAGCCTGACCCTGCGTGTTGTAGTGCGAAAGCCGCGACGTTTTTTTCGCCATCAACAACAGGGTATCGTACCGCGAGAGCGATCGCATCTTTCAACGCATCAGTAACGGCACCCACTCTCCCGCCTCAATGCGCTCGCGGGCGGGGGGGATGACCACGTAGCAGTTCGCTCTTGCTAGCGCCGCGGTATCCCCTGAGCCTTGCCACGGAGCTAGCTCGACCTCGGCCTTTTCGAACTCGCCGGAAAGGACAGCGGGAAGAAATCTCTTCAAACCGATCTTGGCGCGAATTTCGGATTTCAGCTTTGCAGCAAGAAAGATCAACGGCTGTGGCCTCAGGCCGGCCAGCGCTTCGATCATTGGTTTAGCGAATAATTCGAACGTCACCATAGTCGAGACTGGGTTGCCGGGCAATCCGAAGAAATATTTCTTTTGTGGCGCGGGCATTCCGGTTCCGGTCGGCTTCTCATGTGCCGCCAACAAGCGGGCGAGGGCGCCCGCTCCACAAGAACCGAAGACTGCTGGCTTACCGGGCTGGATCTCGACCCCGGTAAAGTAAAATTCCGCCAGCAATCCAGTCAGAACCTGTTCCACCAGATCGTACTTCCCCATGGAGACGCCGCCGGTCAGCAGCAGGAGATCGCAGCCGAGGCCCTCATCGATCAAGGCCTGGAGGCGCATGGGTTCATCCGGAGCGATCGGCAGCCGCACAGGCTCGCCGCCGGCATTTTGGACCTGAGCGGCCAGGGAGTAGGTATTTGAATTGCGGATTTGTGCTGGTCCAGGCGACGTGTCGGTCTCGACTAATTCGTCGCCGGTCGCCAGGATCGCCACGCGTGGCTTGCCGTAGATCTGAACACGGGCCTTCCCGACGGACGCGGCGATCGCTATGCCTGCGGGATCGAGCCGACTTCCGCGCTTGAGGAGAACTTGGCCGGCGCGGGCCTCGGCTCCGCGGGGGACGACGTTTTCTCCAGTTTTGACGCCGCGGCTCACCTCGATTGTCTGAGCCGTGAATGACGTGTGCTCTACCATCACCACCGCGTCGGAACCTTCCGGTAGAGGCGCGCCGGTCATGATTCCAACGGCCTGCCCTGGGCCCAGGGCGCGAACTTGCGATTCCGGCGCGGCGCCTGCCTTAATCTCGCCGACCACTTCGAGGCGCGCCGGGATATCCGCCAGATCCGACGCTCGAACTGCGTATCCGTCGCGCGTCGCACGCCGAAAGGGAGGAAAGTCGCGGTCGGCCACGATCTGGTCAGAGAGCACGCGACCTAGTGCAGCCAGCAGATCGACGGTCTCGACTGCGGTCGGAGATACGGCGGCCGCGTGTTGCTCGATTATGTGGCGCGCTTCCTCGAAGCTCACTACCGAGGGAGACGTGGCCGATGAAGACATGCGAGCATCATACCGAATCCGTCTGGGCCGCAGCGGCTAAAGCCGGCATTTGGAACGGCCGGTTTATCGCAGCGGTGGACCGCTGCGCCACCCAGAGGCGAGAACAACACGAGACGGAGTGGTGGCACGGATAGAGTTGCTGAGGGCCAACGACTGAGAGCTGATGGCTGATCTAGCGTGCCAGTTCCTGGCCGAGGACAGTGGCGTTGCTGGCGAAGGCTAGGCCGGTTTCGAGATCGACGAGGCCGGAGCGGACTAATTTGGCGATTTCGGCGTCGAAGTGCTGCATGCCTTCATTTTCGCTGGCCTTGATGGCGTCGAGGAGGGTGCGACCGGGGCGCTCGCCTTGTTCGACACAGTCGCGGGTGCGCGAGTTGGATTTCAGAATTTCGACAGCGGCGATTCGGTCGCCGCCATCGCGCCGCGTGATCAGCCTCTGGGCGATGATGTAGCGAAAAGATTTGGCCAAGCGTTCGCGGATCGATTGTTGACCGGCAGTGGAAAACTGGCCGACGATGCGTTCGACTGTCTTCGAGGCGTCGACGGTGTGCATGCTGGAAAGAACGAGGTGCCCGTTTTCAGCGGCTTCCAGAAGGATTTCCAGCGTCTCACGGTCGCGGATTTCGCCGACCATTATGACGCGCGGCGCTTGACGCAAAGCCGCGCGCAGAGCGAGGGTAAAATTCGGCGCATCGCTGTGTAATTCGCGCTGATGCACCGTCGATTTTTTGTGGCGATGCAGAAATTCGATGGGATCTTCGACAGTTAGGACGTGGTAGCAATACTCGCTGTTGATCCGGTCGATGAGCGCAGCCAGCGTCGATGACTTGCCCGCCCCGGTTCCGCCGGTGACCAGGATGATGCCGTTGCGAACTTTCGCGGCTTCTTCTAATTGCGCTGGCAGATGGAGCGAACTGAATGTTGGAATCACGGTGGGAATGACGCGCATCACGATCGCACAACTTCCCCGCTGGATAAAAACGTTGACGCGAAAACGCGCCATGCCGGGCAATCCATAGGAGACGTCGCAGGAGCCTTGCTCGCGAAGCGTATTGATGGATTGTTTGTTGTTGCCGATAAGATCGGCCGCGATGCGGCGCGTGTCATCGGCCGAAAGGACTTTGCTGCCGGGAATTTCGACCGCCGTGAGTTGCCCGTGAATTTCGACTTGGGGCGGGCGTCCGGGCGAGAAGATCAGGTCGCTGACTTTCTCCGAGGCGCGCAACATGCCGGCCAGCAGCACGGGAGTCGGAATCGCATCCGTGCTACTGATGCCCTCGAAGGCAATCGCGATCGGGGAATTCCCCGGAGCAGCCATTCCATGCACTCCAAATGATTGACTTGACGCCACAGGGGAGAAAAGTAGCGGAGAAATCTATCTAAAGAATGTAACCCTGAAGGGCGAAACAACGAAGGACAAGTAGGACAACGACCTCGGTAACCGGATGAGTTGCCCGTGTAAGCTCAGGGCCGAAGTGCCGGCTCGTCGCGATAGTGCCACCAGATATAGAACCAGAGCAGCGCAACCGCTGGGTACATCAGGAAGCTTGCCTCGGTGCCGGGCACCCCGCCGGTGAGCCACGCAGGTCGATTAAAACTCGCGTTGAGCAGCCGTCCGACAGGAAATTGCGCGCCATTCGGGGTTCCGATGACGAAGAGTTGCATGTAGTCGAAGGCGAAATGAAAGCCGACGGCGAACCACAACGTTCCCGTCCGCGACAGGCTGTAGCTCATAAGCAGGCTCAGCGAGACGAGCGTGATCACATCCCAGACGTTTTCGCCCGTCTTGAAGAAATAATGCTCGGCAGTGAAGATGAGCGCTATGACAATGGAGGCTGGCCAGAAGCCGATGCTCTTCCACAGCGTCAGCTGGAAATAGGACCGGAACCAGAACTCCTCGGTGATGCCGACACAAACATTTGCGCCGAGCCAGGCAAGTCCGGAAAGCGCAAGCGCACAGCCACTGCCAGCGAATCCTTTGACCTGCATGCCACCCAGCGCAATCATCCCGAGCGCGACCGCGCCCGCAAGGATGACTCCGGCAGCCACGCCCTCGAATGTCTGTCGGCGGAGAGCGAGCCTGATGGGAAGACCATAGCTGTCCACGCGGCGCCGCTCGTAGATCGCAAACGCCCCCGTACAGATCAGTACAACAACGAAGGTTAAGCATTCAGATAGTGCACTGCCGCCTGCCGTGAGCTCCGGGCTTAGATGAAGCAATCCCGTGACGAAGTTGAATAACCGACTATAAAGGAGCCAGCGAGCCACGGCGTAGTAGATCAAGGCACGCCAGATCGGCCGCAGCTTGCCGTCGGTCCCGATAAAGGCCCGTGTGAGCATTTCCTTCATCGGGTTCTCACTATTTGTCTCGTGCCCGGCCCGCGCTCTAAATTCAATTCTCTATTTCTTAACGGGTTTTTTCTTTCCAAAGCCGGTCTCTACGCTGACGCCGATGCTGGCCAGCATGTCCTTGGCGGGCTGTGCGAACTTGCCATCGGGCTGCAGTTCAAGATATTTCTGAAAGGCTTCGGCCGTGCCGTCGGGAGCGGTCGCCTTGCCATCTTTTCCGATAGTCTCTTTGCCGATTAAATTTATGCCCTTCCAGTAATAGGCATCGGCCTTGGTGGGATCGGCCGCAATCACTTTATCGAAGGCGGCAATCGCGTCATCCGGCTTGCCCGCATTGGTCAACACAGCGCCCTCGTTGAACAGGTACGTGACGGCGTGAGGCGGATCTAACTGGGCAGCCTTAGCGTAGTTCGTGACTGCATCATCGACTTTATTGGACTTCGCATAAACTTCCGCCAGGTTGTTATAGTAGGCGGCCATTTTCTGATTGTTATCGGCTTCTTTCTGGGCAGCTTCAGAAGCGGTGCGCAAATCGATTGCTTTTTGGTAATCGGCGGCCGCGGTTTCATAACGCTTCTGCTTTTCGGCGGGATCGGTCTGCTTGGGCGCCGACATGCGATAAGCGTCGCCCAGTTTGAACCAGATCAAATCGCGCGCGGGGTCGATCTGGTTGGCGGCGGTCAGTGTGGTGATCGCGGTTTCGAAATCGCCGGCATCGGACGCTGCTTTTGCCGCGTTGAGCTTTTCGTTGAGCGAGCCAACCGTATTCTTTTCTTTCTCGGCTTTGGCGGCAGCTTCCTGTTGAGCCTTCAGTTGTTCGGGTGTCAATCCCTGGCCCTGGGCGGCGCGGGCCTGTTCTTTCTTCAGGTCGAAGTCGAGCGTGCTTTCGTCCACGCCCACGGAGACGCCATTGATGTGAAAAATTTCTTTGCCGTCTTTCCGGAGGGTGACGTTGTATTTGCCGGGAGCGATGCCGAGCGAGAAGTATTCGCCCTTATTGTTAGTTTTGATGTTGTATTTATGGCCGGTTTCAGTCCCCAGCCATTCCACTTCGGCTTGCGTGATCGGCTTGCCTTCTACGTCTTTGCAGACTCCCTTGACGCTGCCGGTGGTTTGCGCCAAAACGAGGGGCGCCGACAGACTTACCACCAAGACGAGCAAGAGGGCAACAATAAAATATTTCATGATTTAGCCTCCCGGCTTTACCTTTGAATTTATGGCCGCTAAGATGGCGGCTCTAACTCTTTTGGGCGGCGGCTTCCGCGTACGGAATAGGATCCTCCGCGCCCGCATCGCGAAATGCATGCAAGCGAAGAACACAACTGTCACACACGCCGCAAGCGCGATCCTCGCGCTGATAGCATGACCACGTTAAATCGAATGGGGCATTCAGTTCAAGGCCGAGCCTTACGATCTCCGCTTTGCGCATCGCGATTAGGGGCGTGACCACCTCGATCGCGCCCTCTTTCGTCCCCGCTTTGACCACTTCGTTGAACGCTCGATAATACTCCGGGCGGCAATCGGGATAGCCGGAACTGTCGGGCTCGACGGCTCCGATGTAAACCTTTGCGGCTCCCAGTACTTCAGCCCAACTGACCGCGACCGCTAGAAAATGCGCGTTGCGGAAGGGTACGTAGGTGGCTGGCACGCCAGCGCCGATGTCGCGTGACTCGGGAACGGTAATGGTCGAATCGGTGAGGGCCGATCCTCCGATGGCGCGGAGAGCTTCATTGCGTACTAGCAGTCGATCGCGAATCTCCAGTCGATCGCAAATGCGCTCGAACGACTGCCGTTCGCGGTCTTCGGTGCGCTGGCCGTAGCTGATGTGGACGGCGGCGGCTTGGTGGTCGCGTGCCGCAAGCGCGGCGCAGACGCAGGAATCCATGCCACCGCTCAGGAGGACGACGGCGCGGCTACGGCTATCTCGGCTGGCTGCGTTCGATGGCATGGCTTTAGCACAGATTGCTGCCTTGACATTTTATGACAGGATAGGCAGCGATACCGCCTCTGGCAACGGCATATTTTGAGGCGGATTGACGCTGCTCTTCCACTTGTTACTACTTTGATTCTTAATCTGGCACATGCGTGACCTTCAAATTTCACACCGAGTTTTCGAGTTTTCTATTCGTAGCGCAGGCTCTCGACAGGATCTAGTTGCGAGGCGCGGATGGCAGGAAGTGTTCCGAACAGAACTCCGACCAGCGAACACACGACGATGGCGATGATGGCGGAGAGACCGGAAATGGGGATGCGGTAGGCGGTGAGGAAGCGCACGGAAAACGGGATGGCGAGGCCGATGACGATGCCAAAAATGCCGCCGATGAGCGAGATGAGCACGGCCTCGGAGAGAAACTGGCAGAGGATCTCGCGGTTGGTGGCGCCGACGGCTTTGCGGATTCCGATCTCGCGGGTACGGGCGCTGACCGTGGCCAGCATGATGTTCATGATGCCGATGCCGCTGACGAGCAGTACAACCGTCGCGATCAGCAGCAGCACCGTGGTCAGAATGTTGGCCGTCTTTTCGGCCAGGCTTACGAGTTGGGTCAGGTTCTCGACGTTATAGACCGACTCCGGGCGGTGCCGCGATTGCAAGACACGCTTGATTTGAGCGGTCGCGGTCGGTACTTCATCCGCGCTTGCCACCGAAAAATAAATCTGCCGCACGGCATTTGAGGGCAGGAAAAAACGGCTCACGGAGTACGGGATGGCCATGGTGTTGTCTTCTACTTCGGACTGGCCGAATGTCTCTACGCGCTCTTTGAAGACTCCTATGACGGTGAAGGGCAGGCCGTTCAGCTTGATCACCTGGCCGACTGCGCTCTCGGGACTACGGAACAGCTTCACGGCCAGCTTCTCCGTGATCACGCCGACTTTGTTGCGTCCCTGATAGTCTTCATTGTCAAAGAACCGCCCAGCCAGCATCACCAGGTTGCGCACCTTCAGGTATTCGGGAAAGACTCCGAGGATCGAAATGTCCTGCTCTTTGCCGTTGCCCACGCTGATGCGGTCATTGAGCGTCGAAAACGGGGACGCGGCCACCACCGACGGCACCTGCTCGCGTACCGCTTCTAAGTCGTCGACGGTCAGTTCATCGAGCGCCACGGCAGTAATGCGCTGGCCGGCGCCGGAATAGTTGGCATAGATCAGATTGGCGCCGATGCCCTGTATCTGGTCGAGGATGTATTGTTTTCCGGTGAGGCCGATGGTGACTACGAGAACCAGAGAGGCCGTCCCGATCACCATGCCGAGAGCAGTGAGCAGGAAGCGCACCTTGTTGCTGATGAAGGTTTCATAGGCGAAGCGCAGGCTTTCGCCCATCGCCAGGTTGGGCTTCTGCGGTCCACTTTCCTGTGGCGGACGCTCCAGTGGTGGCCTGTGCTGTGGACGACTGGATGGCGGCGGACTGCTTGGCGGATCGAGAACTTCCGCCTCGGCTGGGGCAGAAATGGTCGCCTCGGCAAATTTAGTGTCCACAGGATTCAATGATTCACCTAACTTCTGCCTCGCCCAGTTGCTTCCTTATCTACATTCTAAGATGCTGAAACGCGCTACAAGACGCTAAAACACTAACTCGCTTGGATAGCCGTCTCGCGAGTTAGCGTTAGAAGCATGCCGAACCTCTCGGTTACGCAATAGGCTGCCAGCACGACGATCAGCGGATCAACCGGCCTGAAATAGTAGGTCTCCGGATGCGAAAAATAATACGCCAGCGGGAAAAACGCAAAGACAATGATAAATCGCGCCGCCAGGCTTTTGTTCGCATACTCAGCGTCTGTTCGCCCCGTGTTTGCCCGATACAGGCGGTGCAAGCCCGCCAGCGCCAAAACCGTCATGGTCGTGCTCAAGCAAATATTGGGCACATCCAGCGGCTCCTCCGCCAAGTAGGCGCGATTAAAGCTCCAGAATCCTGTCCATATGTATATTATCCGCCGCGCGACGCGATAAGCATACTGTCCGGGACGATTACGGATGTACTGCTTGCCCTGCTCGGACTTGTGGGCCATATAAGCGAGTTCGCCGCGCGTGGCGTATTCCGACAGTTCGGCGTCGCTGTGATTGGGATGCAGGCTGCGGTCGACCCAATGCAGCGAATCGGCACTGTTGCCGATGTAGAGCTCTAGGCCGAACCCGCTGCGAATGGGAATGAACTGGTGGAATGTCTCGTAGTTGCGTACAAACCATGGCGCCATTATCGCCATGGCTCCGAGTGCAGCCGCCGCCATTGGAATAACCCCAGTCTGCCGGTTGCGTAATCGCCGCCAGCCGGTAAACAGGCCGAGGAGCGGGATGACGGCAAGAACCACCGGCTCGGTCAACGCCGCGATACCGCCCAATGCGCCGAAAGCCAGCCACGCCCATACATTTCCTGATTCCTCGAGAGCGATCGACCATAGGAAAAGAACGGCCAACAGCAATGTCACCAGACACGTCGACCACGCCCAGTCCGCGCCGTAGTAGATTCCATAGGGTGAAAACGCCCAGCCCCATCCTGCCCACTTGGCGGCACGGGGGTTGAAGCGGCGGCGGGCTAGAAGATATACGGGGATGCAGGTGAGTGCTGAGAAGACGCTATTCAGCGCGAGGGCAGCGATGATCGACGCCGGAGTGTAGGTTCCGAAGATGCGGAACACTGCCGCCAGAACGTACACGTACACCGGTGCCAGCACCGCGGTTGGGCCGGTGTTTGCAAAGACGTTTCCATATCCCTGACCGGCGACCAGCGAGCGCGCTACGCGGCCGAAGGCCCAATGTTCGAGGAGGAACGGGTCGAGCCAGTCGCGGTAGAGAAAGGGCACGACGGCGAGGCGCACGGCGAGGGCCGTAACCACCATTGGCCAATAAGTGCGCGCATTGCTTTTTTCGATTCTCTGGGTTTGGCCCGTTCCGCCCCTAGAGTCCACAGTCGACCTCGCAGGCCGGGCCACGGGTCGCACTAAACAATTTACGGAGCGGAAGATGACAGGATTGCAGCACTCCGTAAGAAGCAGGTCGTTCGCTGCGCTCAGGATGACAACTCATAAGTAGTTTGACGAACGTTCTCACACACATTACTCCACACGGCAAACCATTACCTGCGAGTTGCTGTATGGGCAGGGCAAGCCGCTCACGCCCGGAGTTTGCAGGACAACCCAGTCCACTCCGAACTCGGCCTTCAGGCGCAAGAAGTCTGACCGTTGAAAACTGCGCCAGCCATGCTGCGCTTCCACCTCACGCAGCCAGCGCGGCGCCAGGCTTGGCACCCGCGCTGCCATGCCGGCGTCTTTGATCTCGTCGGCTAAGACGCTGCGCTCTGCCAGGGCGCGAAAACCATGGTAGTCCTCGCCGGGCAATTCCATATAGCGGGGATCGAGCGCAAACTGGCTGTCCGCCGGCGTGTTTAGGCTGATCCAATGAAATGCTTCTACCCAGTTATTGCGAGGCGCGTCGTAGCCAGACAGCGGCACCGGAACTTCCAGATGCGCGGTCGCCGGAAACATCTGGCGCTGCGCATAAAACATCCCGACGCTGAGTGGCACAAACAGCAGCAGCCAGCGCAGCGCATGCTGCTTGAGGACGTACTGCCCCAGCAATCCTCCCGCGAGCAAAACGAACAAGAGATACACGAGATGGAGAAAGCGCATTGGCTCTAAGGGCCGGAGGCGCTCTAGTGGGGGGGGCAGCGACATCAGCAACGCTACTGCTAATTGAAATGTGCCGAAGTAGACGAGCCGCTCCGACACGCGCGCCACAGTCTCTTGCTCGGCGTTTGCTTGCTGCTTGCGGAGCGAGAGCGCGCGGAACCACCACAGGAAGGCTAGCGGGGCGACTACGCCAAGCCACTCATACCAGTGCCAGCGCAAAGCAAAATAAAAGGGACGGGTGGCCGCAGCTTGCCGCCAGGCGTCGGAGGCAGACTCGAAAATCCATCCCAGCGGCATCAGTAGCGCGGCTAACACTGCAGGTTGCCGCTCTCTTATCGCGGGCCGACGCTTCGGCTTCCACAGCAGAAACAGGCAATAAGATGCGCCGAACGCGGCCATGATGGCATGCACGAAGAATGCCCCCACCAACCATGTGAATGCCAGAAGCGACTGCGCATCCAACACGGCTACGATCGCCGCTAAAATTGCAGCCGTCGCCAAGGCTCGCGGATGCAGATATTGATCGGTCAAACTCAAGCCCGTGCCTGAGACGGGGAGGGTCAGGAGAACGGCGACTAGCGTGACGGCAGCCCATTGCGCGTACGCGTCCGCAAAACACCGGCGGCCAATACGCCAGCATTGCCACAGAATTAGAAAAGTTACGCCCCATTGCCAGAAGAGGATTCCCGGTTCGAGAGGGACGTGCGTCCATCGCCGCAGAGAAGAAGCAATCAGTTTGTCGAAGATGGTCGCTTGGAACTGCACCCGAAAAAAATCGGCGTCGTGAGGAAATAAGGACGGATTGAGATCATGCTTGATCGCCGCAAGGTAGAACGCATCATCCTCAAGCCCAGGATGGTATCCCTGCACGAGCATGGCGAACGTTGCGAGCAGCGCCAGCAAGGCCATGCGGGTGACGGCCGAACGCCAAGTTCCGACGCGGTATGCAGCTTCGTTCGGCAACGGTCAGCCGCCGGACCGGTCGCTTGTGGTGGTTGGCTGTGCAATCGGGCCGTCAGGATTTCCAGGATGGTAGTAGCGGGCGTCGACACCCGGCTCGAGGCAACGGCCCTTGCGATTGAAAATCCGAAAATTTGCCAAGCCGATTTTCTGCAAGCGAAACTGCACCGATGTTAGCAGCACGCCCAGGCCGTATTGCACGCTTCGCCGAAAATTAATCGAGGAAGCTTCCGGGAAATATTTGGTTGGGCAGGAAACTTCTCCCATGCGAAAGCCGAACATGACGCACTGCGCGAGCATTTGATTGTCGAAAACAAAATCGTCGGAGTTCTCGAGCAACGGAAGTTCCTTGAGCACGGTACTGCTGAAGGCGCGGTATCCGGTGTGATATTCCGATAACTTAGCGCCCAGAAAAGCATTTTCGAAGAGCGTGAGGAAGCGGTTGGCAATGTACTTCCACACTGGCATGCCGCCGCGACGGGCCTGGCCGCCGAGGATTCGCGAAGCAAGGACGACATCGTAAACATCGTAAGCGATCATGCTGGCCATAGCGGTTACCAGTAAGGGCGTGTACTGATAATCGGGATGAACCATGATGACCACGTCGGCGCCGGCTGCCAGCGCTTCGCGGTAACAGGTCTGCTGGTTGCGGCCATAGCCGTAGTTGCGGTCGTGGATGAATAATTGTAGAGTGAGGCGCTCGGCCACTTCGACGGTACGATCGGAACTGTGGTCGTCAACGAGGATGCGAATATCGACCAGGTCGGGCAATTCCCGGACGGTTGCCTCGAGTGTCTTTTCCGCGTTGTACGCGGGTAATACGACGGCAATGCGCTTGCCGTTGATCATGCCGTGTGTGTCCTCGCAGGTCTGCCAAAATGATAACCGGAAAACCTGGCTTCCGCAGGAATAACCGTTTGTGTGGCGCGAACGCCCCCGTCCAAGGCTGTTGCTACGGGTTTCTTGCGTGTTGGTGAAAACTGTTTTCCCGCCGTGTGCATCCACGAGCGCGCTCGCGGACGGGCGCGTCCGCGCCACAGCCACCTGGAGCCCTTGAACAATCGCCAAACTATGGGCGAAACTAAGACATGCCCCCTCGCACTCTATTTGAAAAGGTCTGGGACGCGCACGTGGTGACTGCCCCAGAAGGGCAGTCGACGATCCTGTATATCGATTTGCACTTGGTGCACGAAGTGACTTCGCCGCAGGCGTTTGATGGGTTGCGCGCGGCGGGAAGGGTGGTTCGCCAGCCTCTGCGCACGGTGGCGACCGTCGACCATAACATTCCGACAACTCCGCGGGGCTTGCCGATCACCGACCCGATTGCGGCGAAGCAAATTGAAGCGCTCCAGAAAAATTGCCGCGAGTTTGGCGTTCCGCTCTTCGATATGGATTCGGCCGACCAGGGCATTGTGCATATCATCGGGCCCGAGTTGGGGATCACGTTGCCGGGGATGACGATTGTTTGCGGAGACAGCCACACTTCGACGCATGGCGCGTGTGGTTCGCTGGCCTTTGGTATCGGCACGTCAGAGGTGGAACATGTGCTGGCAACGCAATGTCTGCCGCAGAAAAAACCGAAGACGATGCAGATCAACGTCAGTGGAAAGCTAGCTGACGGCGTGACGGCGAAAGATCTGGCGCTCGGAATTATCGGCCGCATCGGAACCGATGGCGCTACTGGGCATGTGATCGAATACTCTGGCGATGTCGTGCGCGGGCTGTCGATGGAAGGCCGGATGACGCTCTGCAATATGAGCATTGAGGCGGGAGCACGGGCGGGAATGATCGCGCCGGATGATACGACCTTCGCGTACTCTCGCGGGCGACGATTTGCGCCGAAAGGTAAAGATTGGGACGATACCGTTGCCTATTGGCGCACCCTGGCCAGCGACGCGGGAGCCAAGTTCGATCGCGTCATTGAGATCGACGCGGCGACGCTCGCGCCTTTCGTGACCTGGGGGACAAATCCTGGGATGGTTGTGGCGGTGACGGCGCGCGTTCCAGAGCTGAAGAGCTTTGCGCAAGAAGCCGATCGGCGCGCGGCGGAGCAGGCGCTTGCCTACATGGGGCTTAATCCGGGAACGCCGGTGGAAGAGATCGCCGTGGACCGCGTGTTTATTGGCTCGTGCACGAATTCGCGGATTGAAGATTTGCGGGCGGCGGCGCGGGTGGCGAAGGGGCAGCATGTGAATCCGAAGGTGCGGGCGATGGTGGTGCCGGGATCGCAGGCGATTAAGCGCGCGGCGGAAGAAGAAGGATTGCACCGCATTTTTCTGGACGCCGGATTTGAATGGCGCGAGTCGGGATGCTCGATGTGTCTTGGGATGAATCCAGACATTTTGCAACCGGGAGAACGCTGCGCTTCGACCAGCAACCGGAATTTTGAAGGGCGGCAGGGACGAGGTGGGCGCACGCATCTGGTCAGTCCAATGATGGCGGCGGCGGCGGCGATTGCCGGACATTTCACAGATATCAGGAATTGGCGATTCAACTAGGGAAAGCTTGAGCTAAAAAACATGCAACCGTTTCGCAAGCATAGTGGCGTCGTTGTCCCGCTCGACAAAGTCAATGTCGACACCGATCAGATTATTCCGAAGCAATTTCTTAAGCGGATCGAGCGTACGGGGTTTGGCGAATTTCTGTTTTACGATTGGCGCTTTTCCGGGAACGGAGAAAAGGTTGCGGATTTCGTGTTGCATGCGCCGCGCTATGCTAAGGCCTCGATCCTGGTGGCGGGGAAAAACTTCGGGTGCGGGTCATCACGCGAGCATGCGGTGTGGGCGCTGGCGGATTACGGATTCCGAGCGGTGATTGCGTCATCGTTTGCGGACATCTTCTCAAACAACAGTCTGAAGAACGGCTTCCTCACCGTGAGGCTGAGCGATGAGCAAGTGGCGGAGATCACGCGCCGCGCTGAGGAAATCGACGGCTACGAACTGACGGTCGATCTGGAAGCGCTGCGCGTGGAGGATGGGCGCGGATTCTCAGCGTCGTTCGCGATGGACGAATTCTCGCGGCATTGCCTGCTGAATGGGTTGGACGATATCGGGCTGACTCTGCAGCATGACGCTGGCATTGTGGCATATGAAGCGAAGCATCCCGTGGGCGCGGAGATGAAGGCAATTCTGGCCCGCTGAAGCGCTTCGAGGACTCCATTTCCACTAGGCAACCCGATTCAAGCTCGTTAAATCCTTCTGACGGGAAATCCCACCGCGTTGTACACTTTTGAGTTTCGCCGCTAGCGTGGCGTTTCGACCACGCCTGACGATGAGTAGGAGCCCGTTCGTGAAGAAATTTCTTTTTGTTATCACTATTCAGCTTTTAGTTTTCTTTTCCGCGGGGCGCGCCCAGAACGCGGCGCCGGCCGCGGCGCCGAAACAACTTACGATGGAACAGATCTTTGCGGAAGGAGGAGTCACGGGTCGCGGTCCGGAGACGATCAAGTGGAGCCCGGATGGCACCAAGGTCTCTTTCGTGCAACGCGATGACACAGGCGAACATGGCGAACTCTGGTACGTTGACGTGGCGACCGGCGAAAAGAAAGTTCTGGTGAGCGAGGTCAAGCTGTCGCAACTAGCGCCGCCTACCAGCAGGATTCACGACGAGCGCGAAAAAGAGCGTGTGACGCGGTATCACGTCGCTGCCTACAACTGGGCGCCCGATTCCAAACACCTACTCTTCGATTCGCAAGGACAGCTCTGGTATTACAGTTTGGACACGGGCACGTCGGTGCCGCTCACTTCGTCTCCGGACGCGAGCGAAGACCCAAAGTTTTCGCCGGACGGAAAGCGGCTCGCCTACGTGCGTAGGCACAACCTCTATATCCACCCGGTTTCGGGCGAGGAGGGTGAACATCCGCTGAACCGCGATGAAAAGGACAAAAACTACAACGACAACTTTCTGAGTGGCGAAGTCGATTGGGTTTACGCGGAAGAGTTGGCGGTGCGCAGCAACTTTTTCTGGTCGCCGGAAGGAAAAGAAATCATTTTTCTGCAGATGGATGAGACTCGCGTGCCGACTTATCCCATCACTGACTGGCTGCCGACGCATCCGCACGAGGATCAGGAAAAATATCCGCAACCGGGCGATCCGAATCCGAGCGTGCGCCTGGGATTGGCGAACGGCAACGGCGGCAGGGTGAGATGGATCAAGCTCACCGATGACGACGACATTTATGTGCCGCGTTTTGGCTGGATTCGCGAAGGTTGGGCGTGGGCGGAAGTACTCAATCGCAAGCAGGATGTACTGGACCTTTATTTTATTGAGGCTAAGTCAGGCAAATCGCGCAAGGTGCTGACGGAGTCGGCGCCCGACGCTTGGGTAAATGTCAACGATGACTTTCGCGTATTGAAATCTGGCGACCGCTTTCTGTGGACCAGTTGGCGCGACGGCTACACCCACATTTATCTGTATAGCTTTAACGGGTCCGATCCGCTGGCGGCGGACACGACACTGGTACGCCAGCTTGAGAGCGGCGATTATGAAGTGATCGCGATCAGCGGCGTGGATGAGACGCCGGGCGACCAGCCGGGGACGGTTTTCTTTATCGCCAATAAAGGCGATCCGCGGCAAGAGAAACTGTTTTCGGTAAAGCTGGATGGATCGGGGATGCAGGTCGTTTCGGCGGAAGACGGAAACAATTCCGCCAGTTTCTCGGATGACGGCAAGCATTTCGTGGAGACGCATTCGGCGACGCTGACGCCGCCGCGCATTTCATTGTGTACGGTCGGCGGCCCCTGCCGGAAGATCTGGGAAGCACGAAGCATCGCCGCGTACGATCCGGTTGCGCCGCAATTTTTGGAATTCAAAGCGGACGACGGAACGCTGTTGTACGGGTATCTGATTCTGCCGCCGAATACCGATGCCAACCAGAAGATTCCGTTAATCGTGCACATCTACGGGGGTCCGGCTGGGCAGACAGTGCAGAATTCGTGGGGGGGAACGAATGGCTTGTTCCACCAGATTCTGGCGAAGGAAGGGTATGCGATTTTCTCGGTCGATAATCGCGGGACTCCGAACCGCGGCAAGAAATTTTCAACTGTGATTCGCCTGCAAGCTGGGGGCATCGAACTGAAAGATCAACTCACGGCGCTCGACCAGTTGTATGCCCAGTTTCCTCAGCTTGATCGCACGCGCACCGGCATCTGGGGGTGGTCCGGTGGCGGCTCGATGACGCTGTATGCGCTGACGCACTCTGACCGCTTCAAGGCGGGGATATCGGTGGCTCCGGTGACGAATTGGCGCGACTACGATTCCATTTATACCGAGCGTTACATGGGCCTGCCGAAGGACAATGCGAGCGGCTATGACGATTCGATTGTGAGTGCGGCGAGCGGTTTGCACGGGTCGCTGCTGCTGGTGCATGGGACGAGCGATGACAACGTGCACTTTCAAAATACGGTTCAGATGACCGACGCGCTTATTCAGTCAGGCAAACAGTTTCGCCTGATGGCTTATCCCAATAAAACGCACGGGATTGCGGGCATGGGAACGCGCACACAGTTGTTTCACATGATGGATGATTTCTGGAGGGAGGCGTTGAAGTAGCGGTCAGCATTCGGCATTCCGCTAGAGCCCGCGGCTCGCGAGATTTTACTGATTGCTGAGAGCCGTCGGCTCTTCGAGCCGACTGGGCCGACGAGGGCGTCTGCCCCTATGTGATTTTGGTGACTTATGCATCGCACTACTCTTGGCGATTTCGAACTTACCGTGGTTTCGGACGGCACTTACTTTCTTGATGGCGGAGCCTTCTTTGGCGTCGTACCAAAGACGATGTGGTCGAAGAAGATGATGCCTGACGAGCAGAACCGGCTCGACACGGGGCTGAATTCGTTGCTCATACGCACCGGCGATAAGAACATTCTGGTTGAGACTGGGATTGGCAACAAACTTCCCGACAAGCTAGTGCAGATCTATAAGCAACCGGCCAAGTTGCTCGACAACCTGCACGCTGCGGGAGTTGCGCCTGAAGACATAGACATTGTCATCAATACGCATCTGCATTTTGATCACTGTGGGTGGAACACGGTGCGGCGCGGCGATCAGGTGGTCGCGACGTTCCCGAAGGCGAAGTATTACGCGCAGCGGCAGGAGTGGGAGCATGGACGCCTGCAATTGGAGCGCGACGCGGTCAGCTATATGCGTCCGAATTATGATTCGCTGATTGAGAGCGGGCAGATGGTGCTGCTGGATGGCGATGCGGAAATTGTGCCGGGCATTTCGGTGAAGATTTTTCCTGGGCACACGGCGAGCATGCAGGCGGTGATGGTCGAGAGCGGCGGCCACGGCAACGAAAAAAAGACAGCCTGCTACATCTCCGATCTGATTCCTACTGCTGCTCATCTCGATCTGACGTGGGTGATGGCGTTTGATCTGTTACCGCTGGAAACGATCGAGAGCCGCAAGAAGTATTACGCGCAGTCGATCCCGGAGAGGTGGTTGACGGTGTTTACGCACGACGACGCGACGCCATGGGGATACGTTGAACGCGGGGATCGCGGGAGGTTGGGGGTGAGGACGCTAGGGTAGCGCCGGCGTTTCGCGGGCGGCGGCGCCCGCGCCACACAATCTCGTTTCGAAGAACTCTTCTACCCTTCCCAGAATTTCACCCCCGCTTTTCGCTTCGTAGATTGACTTCCTCAGCGCGGCGCCTCCGGGGATGCCGTGGGTGAACCAGGAGGCGAACTGTTTCATCTTGCCTTCGGCTCCGGGCATTTCTTCTTCGAGCAGCATCTCGAAGTAGGTGCGGATCATCTGGTAGCGGTCGGCCTCGGTGGGCTCGTCGTAGAATTTGCTGCTCGCGCTGTCCGACGTTGCATAGCTTCGCTCTGCTGGACGGTCGAGGGCGGCCGTCCCTACGTGAGCTCGGCTATTACTTACGTATTGTTCGATCTGGCGGAAGATCCACGGGTTCGCAGGCGCCATGCGACCGATCATTACGGCGTCGCATCCGGTTTGAGCCACCACGGTGCAGGCATCTTCGGGCGAGCGAATGTCACCATTGCCGATCACGGGAATCTTGACGGCGTGCTTGACCGAAGCGATCCATTCCCAACGGGCGTTCCCACTATAGCCTTGTTCGCGGGTGCGGGCGTGGAGCGCGACGGCTCCGAGGCCACAACTCTCGGCCATGCGCGCCAGTTCTACGCAGACGATTTCGTCGTCGCTCCATCCAGCGCGGAATTTCACAGTGAAGGGAATCTTAACTGCGGCGCGGACGGACTCGAAAATCTGGCGGATTAGCGGCAGATCGCGCAGCAGGCCCGAGCCTCCGTTGCACTTCACCACTTTCTTTGCGGGACAGCCGAGGTTAAGGTCGACCAAGTCGAAGCCGAGATCTTCTACTAAGCGCGCGGCATCGGCGAGGACAGTGGGACTGCTGCCGAAAAGCTGAGCCGAGACGGGATGCTCGTCCTCATAGAAATGCAGGTAGCGTCCGCGAACGCGCTGGTCGCGGAGGACGCCGTCGGCCGAGGTGAACTCGGTCATGATGAGGCCGCATCCGCCGAGATTTTTGATGAAGCGGCGGAAGACGGTGTCGGTGACTCCGGCCATCGGGGCTAGCACCGTGGCGGGAGCTATGCGGACGTTGCCGATGGTGAAGGACGTGGGAAAGAGGCACGCGGAAGCTTCACCGCTATCTTCGCGCGCAGGAGCGTCGCTGAGCGGGTTTTCCCAGAACTTCTGCACGATTTGATTTTACGCGGTTCGAGGGCGGACGAGCCTGAGAATTGGTGGTGTCCTTCTAATTTATTTGGCGCAGATTGCGAAAAGTAGCGCCGCCGCTACAATTACCCCGGCAAAAATTAGGCCGCCACGGGGAATTACGGGACACGCCAGCGACTGCCGAGCTTCGCTCGGCTGGACAGACGGGTCGTCTGTCCCTACGTGGTTATCGCGTAAAGTATGTCGCGCGATTCCCGCGAAAAACGAAGCCTCCCATGACCGGGAGGCTTTCTGGAATGCTCGATTCTGCGCGGAACCTACTTCTTCGCGGTTTCTGCTTTGGCGGCTTCGGCTTTGCCGGCATCGCTCTTGGCGTACTTGCGGCGGAAGCGTTCTACTCGGCCGGCGGTATCCATTAGCTTTTGCTTGCCCGTAAAGAAAGGGTGGCAGGCGGCGCAGATTTCTACGCTGATGTCGCCCTTGTGGGCAGAGCGGGTGACGAAGGCGTTGCCGCAGGCGCAATGCACGCGGACTTCGCTGTAGTGGGGATGAATGGCTGCTTTCATGACGGTTTCCTAAATCCTCGATTCAGATATTAGATTCTACCGGAGGTGGCAAGGATTCAGCAAGGCAGGAAGGGCAGGTCGGGGCAGGTCGCAGGTGACAGGCGTTATTCTTAGGAAAATCTTCCCGGCAAAAACCTGAGACCTAAGCACCCGAGACTGAATACCTGAGGACAAAACGGCAGGGCCGACCCCCTGCCGTTTGGCTCGCGCTCAAATGTGTGGGGCCCTTACTTACCTTTGTTGACTACTTTCTTCAGTTCGTTTCCGGGAGTGAATTTGGCGACTCGGCGGGCGGCGATCTTGATGGTGGCACCCGTCTGCGGGTTTCGGCCGTTGCGGGCCTTACGCTGCGAGACGGAGAACGTGCCGAAACCGATCAATGCAACCCGGTCTCCTTTGCGAAGGGCAGCGGTGATGCTGTCCACGGTGGTGTCGATTGCGGTCGTCGCTTGCGCCTTTGAAATGCTGCAGGCTCCTGCGATCCGGTCAACCAGATCAGCTTTGTTCATGCATTCTCCTAGCACTACTTCGTTTCGGCTCCCGCGCATCGGCCGGGGAGGGAGAGCTCAGGGCGCGAGCACCGGCGATGGCCATTCTCGCCCATGCTGACAGATTGTCAATGGGAAACACGTGCCAGTTGCCGGTTTTGACACGGGTGGCTCATGGAGTAGTTAGGAATTAGCCGAAATTGCAGGTTCTTATCTCTATCTCTTCGCCAGTTATTCTTCGGCGAGTTGCAAAAGCGGGTCTTTCCTGGACTTCTGCGCCGTTCTCCACAACTCACCGCTTGTCTCCACAGGATGTGCACAGAGAACAAACGCTTTCGAGTTGCGGCGCAGGCCAACTAGGGTGCAGAGTTCTTGGTATGAGTTCAGCGTTTAGAATTAATTCAAAATGATGAAGACAACCGCCGAAGTTTGCCCAATGTGCGCGGGCTCGGGATGGAAACCAGTTCCAGGAGCGCCGGAGCGGGGAGTCACGCGCTGCGATTGTCAGTTAAGGGCGCGAGGCAGCGCGTTGATCGCGGCAGCGCGTATTCCGAAGAGATATGAGCACTGCGAGTTGTCGAACTTTACGGCGGATTTTCCGGGAGCCGATTCTTCGATTGCGCTTGCCCAAATCAGTGCGTCGCGATTTGTACAGGAGTTCGATCCGCGCGATGGCGCGGGATTGTTGCTGGTGGGAGGAATCGGCACTGGCAAAACTCATCTGGCGGTCGGCATTCTCAAGGAGTTGATCGCCAGCAGAGGAAGCGCCTGCATGTTTTGCGACTATCGCGAACTGCTGAAGCAGATTCAGAATTCGTACAACGATTCGGTCAAGGCGACCGAGTTGCAGGTGTTGCAGCCGGTGTTTGAGGCTGACGTTCTGCTGCTCGATGAACTGGGAGCGGTTAAGCCGAGCGAATGGGTCTGGGACACGGTGAGCCTGATTCTGAATACTCGCTACAACGATAATCGAACCACAATCATCACCACGAATTTTGCCGACGAACCGGCGGCGGGCGTGAGTAAATCCCTCTCGCCGGCGCGTGCCGCGTCGCGCGAAGAGACTCTCGGCGATCGAATTGGGGAGCGCATGCGCTCCCGGTTACAGGAAATGTGCCGCATCGTGAAGATGAACGGGCCGGACTTTCGGCAGAAGTTTAAGAGCGCTAGCTTCGGTTAGAGCCCCAAAAATTGTCATCCCGAGCGCCGGCCCCGAGCAAATGCGAGGGCAAGTCGAGGGACCTTGTGTTCCGTTTAATTGTCACAAATTGGGAGCGATCTTCGACACCGCGTCCGCGCCATCGAAGCGCATAACATCATGGAATGCCGCGCGAATATCATTTTTTCGTCTACATCCTGCAAAGCAGCTCCCGGCGTGCCCTCTACATTCGGATGACGAACAATCTGCACCGACGTGTCTTTGAGCACAAGACACATCGGACGGAGGGATTCCCCGATCAACACAACGCTACGCGGCTTGTTTATTGGCAGAGCTTCGATGAGGTCTCCAAGGCGTTCAATCGCGAAAAGCAACGGAAGGGCTGGCGGCGCGAGAAGAAGCTCTGGCTGACGAGGCAACTCAATCCGGGATGGAAAGACTTGGCTGGCGATTGGTATGAGAACGCAAGCTCCCTCGACTTGCCCTCGCATTTGCTCGGGACTGCGCTCGGGATGACAGAGGGTGGGGGATCGAACCAGTGAGCGTAAGCAGCACGCAGCGACTCTTAGGGGATTTGCGTCTCTAATTCTCATCATTTCGCGATAGGCGGCAATACAATCAAAGCGTGCTGACCGAGCGCATCGAGTTTCGTCCGGAGACTGACGCCGCGATTTTCTCTGCGGTGGTGGCGGCCCCGGGTGTGTTTCTTTTGCGCGGGGCGGATCCCAATTCTGAACCCTACGTCAGCAAGACTGCCAACCTGCGGCGACGGCTACAGCGGCTGCTTTCTGCGCCGGAGGAGCACACGAAGCGGCTCAACTTACGCGATCGAGTCCGCTCGATCGAATACACGCTGACCGGGTCGGATTTTGAATCGGGGTTCGTGCTGTACCAGACGCTGCGTGCGGCTTTTCCCAAGACGTACGCCAATCGCCTGCGGCTGCGGTTTGCCCCGCTGGTCAAACTGCACTTAGAAAACGAATATCCTCGCGCTTCGATTACGGCTCGGTTGGGACGGATTTCGGGGAAGAACGTTTATTACGGGCCGTTTGCTTCGCGCGTAGCCGCGGAACAATTTATGAACGACGCGCTGGATTTTTTCAAAATGCGGCGCTGCGTGGAAGATCTCCATCCCGATCCGAAATTTCCCGGGTGCGTTTATTCGGAGATGAAGATGTGTTTGGCTCCCTGTTTTCGCGGCTGTACCGATGACGCATACCACGCCGAGGTGGTGCGAGTCGAGGATTTCCTGGATTCGAGCGGCGAATCGTTGAGGAGGCAACTGGCGGCAGAGCGCGACGACGCATCGGCAAAAATGGAATTCGAGACCGCTGCCGCTGTTCATGCGCGGATCGAGAAACTCACTCCCGTATTGCAGTCGTTGCCTGAGTTTGTTCAGCGAATCGATCGAATGCACGCCGTGGCCGTGCAAAAATCGGTGCGGCCGGAGAGCGTCGCTTTGTTTCGAGTTGACGCGGGCGTGATCGTCGGGCCGCTCGCATTTCCAATTTCAGCAGGGGAACATACCAAGTCGCAATCAATGGAAGCTCGCATCCAGGCGGCACTAATGGCGTTTCCAGCGTCTAGTACCGCCGGCGCGATGGAGCGACTGGAGCACCTCGCGATCCTAAAGCGCTGGTGCTATCGGGGGACGAGGGTCGGCGAGATCTTCTTTGCGAACGACAAAGGAGAATTGCCCATGCGCCGTCTGGTGCGGGGGATCGGACGTGTTTACAAGGGTGAGGCGCCGGAGATTATTCCAGCGTAAGGGACTTTACCGCCGAGGCGCCGAGGACGCCGAGACTTCCAAAGAAAGGGCCTCCTCCTTAGAATGGAATTACCATGGCCAAGAAAACCGCGCGACCGAAAAGCAAGAGGTCATCGACCAAGTCCGCATCGAATGAAAAACCAGCGGCGCGCTCATCGTCTATCGATCAAGCCCTGCGCCATCAGCTTCTCGAGTTGCTGAATGGCGGCCAGGCTCATGCGAGCTTTGATGCCGCGATGGGCGACTGGCCGGTGCAACTCGCCGGAGTCAAAGTTGCGAACTTCCCGCACACGGCGTGGATGTTGCTCGAACACATGCGGCTCGGGCAGTGGGATATTCTCGAGTTCAGCCGCAATTCGAAGCACATCTCGCCGAAATGGCCCGAGGAGTACTGGCCGTCGTCGGAAGCGCCTCCGGATGAGAAGGCGTGGAAGGCGAGCATGGCCGCTTTCAAGAAAGACTTGCGAGCGATGGCGCGACTCGTCGGCGACCGCAAGACCGATCTCTTCGCCCGTATTCCGTGGGCCGATGGGCAGACGATTCTGCGGGAAGCACTCTTAGTTGCCGATCACAACGCCTATCACCTGGGTCAACTCGTCATGCTGCGCAAGAGCATCGGGATCTAAGGCGGACCAGTAGGGGCGGTCCCAACGGGCATCTCTCGCCCCAGCCCTTCCGATTTTCCTTGGCGCAACTCCCCCACGCCAATCTGTGTCTAAGTAGATAGAATATTGGTAGGCATGTCGATGCGTAGCTGGTCCATCCCGCTGGGACGTCTCTTCGGAATCGAAATTCGAATTCATCTGACTTTCTTGTTCCTCCTGTTTTTTGTGTGGGGGACGGAAGCTGCTACGCAGGATGCCAGCGCGGCGCTGCACGGGCTCGCCCTGGTTGGCATCGTGTTTGGCAGCGTCGTGCTTCACGAACTGGGCCACGCTCTGGTGGCGCGCGGCTCGGGCGTTCCGGCAAAGGGGATCATTTTGCTGCCGATCGGCGGAATCACCATCCTCGACGAAGCGCACGCGATTCCGGACTCGGTTAACGCTTGGAAGCGCGATATCCGCATCGCCGCCGCTGGGCCGGTGGTGAATCTCGTTGTCGCTGGATTGTCGGCCCTCATACTGGTTACAGCCATACCTGGCTTTTCGCTGACGGCAAGGCCCCTTCTGCATTCGAGCGCGCTTTTGCGGAGCATTGTTTGGGTGAATCTTTATCTCGGCTTGTTTAATCTATTGCCGGCGTATCCCATGGATGGCGGCCGCGTTTTGCGGGCTATATTTTCGCGCCGCGTTGATATGGTTCGGGCCACACAGCGCGCTGTCCGCATCGGTCACGTATTCTCCATCCTCTTCATGATGGTCGGATTTCTCATCGTCAACTGGTGGTTGGTGATGATCGGCTTCTTCCTTTTTGTGGGCGCGCAACTCGAAGAGCGTTCGGCGGTATTTCAATCCGTGCTCCAAAGCGTTCGCCTGGAAGAGGTCATGCTCACCGACTTCGCCACGCTTTCGCCCGCCGATACGCTGGAGGATGCGCTCGAAAAAGCCGTGCACACGCTGCAGGATGATTTTCCGGTGGTGCGGGGCAGCGACATGGTGGGGGTCGTCTCCCGGCAGAAAATTCTCGAAGCGCTGCGCGCCGAAGGTAATGGGTATGTGCAGGCGGTGATGAATCGGATTTTTGAAGTGGCGGCCAAGCAGGAGTCGCTGGCATCGGCTTTCCGCAAGCTCTCTGCCCGCAATCTCAGCATTATTCCGGTGGTCGACGAGCAGCAACTGGTTGGGATCGTCACCTTGCAGAACCTGATGCACTCCATGTCGCTCTTGGCGGAGAGCCGCAAATTGCGGCGGGCGGCGCTGGATGCTCAGGGATTCTAAGTTTTAGACCTTCGCACTCGCGTACTTTTCTTGCGCCGCGCGCACCGCGGATCCAAACTGGACCTTTCTCTTTGTGACTTCGGCGATCACATGCTCGAGAGCGCCTAGTACTCCTATCGTGTCCATGTAATCGTAATAGCCAATGTGGGCGATGCGGAAAAGCTGTCCTTTCATCTCGGCATTTCCGTTGGCGACAACCGCGCCAAACTGTTCGCGAAAGCGTTTGCAGATGATGTTCGAATCGGCCTCGGCGGGCGCAGCGACGGCGGTCAGGGCAGAGGCGGGACAAGTCGGCGCGAATAATTTTAGTCCGAGCGCTTCGACTCCGGAGCGTGTCATCGCCGCGCACAATGCAGCGTTGGCGATAAGCGCGTTGCGACCGGTCGCCAGGTTTCCATCTCCTATTTGACGGATGTAGTCAAGCGCCGCGGCCATACCGGCGAATAGGGCTGTCGCGGGCGTGGAGGCGGTCTCAGCCTTGGCCGCCGCTTTTCGCTCTTTGCGGAGATCGAAGTAATAGCGCGGAGATGTGGTTCCCTCCATGCGCTGCCACGCGCGCTCGCTGACGGCGCCATAGGCCAATCCTGGCGGAATCATCAAAGCCTTCTGCGATCCGCCTACGATGATGTCGACTCCCCAGGCATCGACCTCGAGGCTGGTCGTGCCCAGGCCGGTGATTGCGTCGACAATCAACAAAGTATCGGGCAAAGCGCGCACCAGATTCGCAATTGCTCCGACATCGTGCCTTGCGCCCGTGGAACTCTCGGTCGCCTGCATATAGACGCAACGAATCTCTGACGTCAGCTTGCCCCGCACATCGTCGAGCGAAAATGTTTCGCCGTAGGGAGCGGTGACGGTTTCGACCGCGCAGCCAAATGCCTTAGTGAGCGCGGTCCAGCGCTCGCCGAACTTGCCCGCGGTCAGCACAAGCACGCGATCGCTGGGGGAAGTCAAGTTAGAAACCGACGCTTCCATGAAGCCTGTGCCTGATGAAGTGAGCACCAGGACGTCGTTTTTGGTGCCGATGAATTCCTTTACGTCGGCGAGAACGCGCGTGAAGAGGGCGCGAAACTCGGTGGTACGGTGATGCGCGCCATAGGCCGCCATCGCCGTCTGCGCGACGGGAAGAAGGGGAGTTGGTCCGGGAGTGAAGAGGCGGTTTTTCTTGATCATGGGAATTATCAGAATATGCGAAAGCGGGTGGTTCGGGAAATATAAGGTCAGAGGTTAGAGGTCAGATTGCAGAAGTGAGAGGCTTTGCCGCATACAGTTTTTCACCCCTGCAATCTGATCTTCCGCCTCTATAATTCTCCCATGCCCTTAATCGATCAGATTCAGAAAGACATTGTCGCCGCTATGAAGGCTCGCGAAGAGCAGCGTCTCTCCACCCTACGCATGGTCAAGACTGCGCTCAAGAATCGTGAGATTGAGAAGATGGCTCCGCTCGACGACAAGGAGTCGCAGCAGGTGCTCTCGACGCTGATCAAGCAGCGCAAGGATTCGGTCGAGCAGTTTACCAAGGGCGGCCGCCAGGAGATGGCCGACAAAGAAGCGACCGAGATCACGCTGATCGAGACCTATTTGCCGAAGGAGGCGGGCGCGGAGGAGATCGTGGCCGGAGTACAGGCGGTGATTGCCGAGATGACCGGTCCGCTGACGATGAAAGATATGGGGGCGGTGATGAAGGCTGCTATGGCGCGGTTCGCGGCCGAGGGGTTGCGGGTGGATGGGAAGGTGGTCAGCGAGGCGGTTAAGAAGGAACTGGCGGGGAAATAACAGCGGGTGCAAAATGAAGGACACTATCTACTGGCCAACGGTCTGGGCAGTCTTGGTGGTGGCTGTTCGGGCCCAGCGCAAAACTCTAAACGTCCGCATTTAGAACCATCCCTGTTTTATTCATGCTTGGACAGCTCGTTCCTGCGCGTTTTCCGCGAGTAGCCCAAACCAGGATCCCCCACCGACGGTAAGGTTGACCTTGATCGATCCAACAGGACGTACTCAGCCTCGCAGTGATGCTCACAGCCTAATCCCCGAATCGCGATATGCCGAGGTTGTGGAGATTCCGAAGGCCCCCGATCACAGCGAGGTTCTGGCCATTGAAATATGTAACCCGTGGCAAGGAACTTACCGCTTGAAAATTGAGGAGACCGGCATTCAGCCATATCGGGTCACGGTGACGGGAGATGCCCCAAATATTGCGGCATCACAAATCCTGAAGCACAGCTCTCAGACTGGTCGAATGCGAAGCTACTATTTTGCTTTCTGGATTGAGAATAAAGAAGCGCACACTCAGTGGCTGGATGTAAGCAGCTCGTCCCGAAGACCCACGTGTCCCGATAGAAATTGGCGAGTCGTGACCCTTCGACGGGAGACTACTTGCTCTGCTGCCACTCCCGATAAGCATCGCTCTTCCCAATCCCACGCTCTTTAGCAACTTTCTTAAGGGCAGCTTTTTCATCTGCCTTTTCCGAGGTCATGATTTCGCGCACGCGCTGGGCGACGCTGATGGCCTCGGACGTTGCGGGAACCGCGCCTTCTTCGCCTTTTGCGATCAGCAGCGTAATTTCACCTTTGACGTCGCCTCGGGCTTTGAGTTGTTTGAGAATCTCCCCGGCGCGTCCGCGCAGGAATTCTTCGTGAATCTTCGTCACTTCGCGCGCGACTACTACGTGGCGGGATTCCCCTAGAAGCTCGCAAACATCAGAAAGCGTCTCCAATAGCCGATGCGGTGCTTCGTAGAACACTTGGGTGCGGGGAGAATCTTTTACGCTTTCCAGCAGCTTGCGGCGCTGCCCTGATTTGGCGGGGAGAAATCCGCTGAAGCGAAAAGAGTCGGTGGGAAGACCGCTGGCGACGAGGGCCGCCAGAAATGCCGACGCTCCGGGAATCGGGATGACGGGCACGTGGTGGCGAATGGCGAGTGCGATCAGGCGGAATCCGGGGTCGGAGATGCCGGGCATGCCGGCGTCGGTGACTAGGGCGATCTTGGCTCCGCCTTCGAGGTCGACGACGAGCTCGGCGGCTTTGGTCATCTCGTTGTGCTCGTGATAGCTCACCAGACGCGTCTGGATGCCGTAATGGCTGAGGAGTTTCAGGGTCTGGCGCGTGTCCTCGCAGGCGATCAAGTCGACCTCTTTTAGGGTGCGGAGGGCGCGGAGGGTGATGTCTTCTAGATTGCCGATGGGCGTGGCGATCAGGTAGAGCGACGGGCGGCCAATGCTTCGAAAGTCGTCATCGATGTCCATGCCGCGAGTCTAGCAAGAAAAGGCTTATGACCGAGGAACGAAAGGGTGCCGGGGAAAACCTGTCAAACCGTTTACTGCTTTTTTCGTGCCTCGCCGTAGACAAAAGTTGTCGAATGCATATATCGGCTTCGATCTATGCCCGAACCGAAGCGGTTAACTGTAGTGTCCTGATTTGACGGGCGGGCGGTTTTGTTGCAAATAATTAAGGAGAGCATAAGGAGGACTCTGTGGGCGCACAAGAGAAAATGAGCTCAATTGGCCAGCCAGTCCCGGAGTTGCCGGTCGCGGATGTCGAACGCGCACAACAGTATTACAGAGATGCACTCGGCTTTGAGATCGGATGGCTTTACCCGGACAAAGAAATTGGGGCCGTGTCACGCGGTCACATGGCGATATTCTTTCGGAAGCGGAAGCCACCGTTCGAACCTGCCGTTCACTGGGTTTTTGCCGAAGACATCGATGCTTCGTACCAGGAACTGAAGTCGTTAGGTGCGAATATCGTGGATCCTCTGGAAAAAAAGCCTTGGGGATTACGGCAATTCACCGTAAAGGATCTGGACGGGAACCTTTTCTATTTCCACCATGACTGACCAAATGCCGCATAGCAAGCGACTGAAGTCGGCAAGCAGTCCGGCTCAAATTACGCCACCCGGTCAACTTTCTACTTCTTTCTACTTCGCCTTTCATTCGCTTCGTGCTAAACTGACCAAAATTGATGTCACGGCCAACACTTCACGCTCCAGCCCGCGCGTGTAGGCTAGGGGGATTCGTACCCGAGATTACAGATTCATCAAAAAACAGGAGACAGCCATTATGGCGGAAGACCGGAGCAGCCGAGTCGAAGATCGTAACAATGACCGTAATAACGAACGCAATAAGGCGATTGAACTCGCATTCGCACAGATCGAAAAGCAGTTTGGCAAAGGCTCGATCATGCGGCTGGGATCGAAGGAGGCGATCGTTCCCATCGCGGTGATTTCGACGGGCGCGATTTCGTTCGATGCCGCCCTCGGCGTGGGCGGCGTGCCGCGCGGGCGAGTTGTCGAGATTTTTGGCCCGGAGTCTTCCGGCAAAACGACGATTGCCTTGCAGGTGATTGCCGAAGCGCAAAAGGCTGGAGGCATGGCGGCATTTGTCGATGCCGAGCATGCGCTCGATCCGGGATATGCCAAGAAGCTAGGCGTGGACGTCGATAATCTTCTCGTCTCGCAGCCAGACTATGGCGAGCAGGCGCTCGAAATTACCGAGGCTCTGGTGCGCTCAAACTCAATCGATGTGCTGGTCGTGGACTCGGTGGCGGCTCTCGTTCCTAAAGCCGAACTCGACGGCGAAATGGGCGACAGCCACATGGGCCTGCAAGCGCGGCTGATGTCGCAGGCGCTGCGCAAGCTGACTGGGACGGTCGCGAAATCGCGCACCTGCCTGATTTTCATCAACCAGATCCGCGAAAAAATTGGCGTGATGTTTGGCAATCCGGAGACCACGACCGGCGGCCGCGCATTGAAATTTTATTCGTCGGTGCGCATCGATATTCGGCGCATCGCGGCCATCAAAGAAGGAGACGTGGTCACCGGCTCGCGCACTCGCGTCAAGGTCGTAAAAAATAAAGTCGCCGCCCCGTTCCGCGAAGCTGAGTTCGACATTCTCTATGGCGAAGGCATTTCGCGCGAAGGCGACCTGCTCGATCTGGCGGTAAGCAGCAACCTCCTCGAGAAGTCGGGTTCGTGGTTCAGCTATAAAGGCGAGCGCATCGGCCAAGGACGCGAAAATGCACGCGCCTTCCTGAAGGAAAACAAAGATACGATGGCCAAGCTCGATGCAGAGGTGCGGAAGGCTCTGGGACTGACTCCATCGACCGCGTCGCCCACGCCAACAGTTGTTCCGGCGCAGGCTACCGGAACGCAGGGGCGGGTGACTACGATGCCTTCGGCGGTGGAAGCTACGAAAGTGCCGGCGAGACGGTAAGCTCAGAGCGTTGTCCTTTAAGAGTAAGAGATAGAAAGCCGGTGTGTCGCCCGTTAAGCGACGACGCCCGGCTCTGCATCAGAGTCTGCATTCCATCAGTCTCGCGATTGCCATCTCCGCCAGCCCCCGCATACAATCCTCCTTTCGTTGACCCCATCGTCGATCGAGGGCCCCGATGAAGCGCATCAAAGCCATCTATCCCGGATCGTTTGATCCTCCTACTAACGGCCATCTCGATTTGATTGAGCGTGGCAGCAAGATATTTGACGAGCTGGTTGTCGCGATTCTTCGCAACCCGGAAAAGGATCCGCTCTTCAGCGTCGCTGATCGCCGCAAGATGCTGGAGTCAATGACTTCGAGTTTTGAGAATGTTTCGGTCGACACTTTCGACGGCCTCACCGTGGACTACGCGTTGCGGGTGGGGGCGCAGGCTATTTTGCGCGGGATTCGTGCTATCAGCGATTACGAATACGAACTGCAAATGGCGCTGATGAATCGCAAACTGCAGCCGGCGCTGGAGACCGTCTTCATGATGCCCGCTGAAAAATATTCCTATCTGAGTTCGCGGCTGGTTCGCGAGGTCGCGCAGCTGGGCGGATCTATCGAACGCCTGGTGCCGGACCTTGTCGAACAGAAGCTTCGTGAGAAAATAGATGTGGCTCACAAATTTACGAATGGCAAGCCGCACGCTGGCAAGGCGCCTTCGGAAGCGAAAAGCAGATTCAGGAAAAAGAGACTATGAGCACCGTAGTGGCACCCGCTACCCACCCCGTCCGCTTGACGGAACGCATCAACCGCATCGAACCCTCCGCAACTATGGCGGTTGTGGCCGAGGCTGACAAGCTACGCCAGCAGGGCATCGATGTCGTGGATTTCGGCGCGGGCGAGCCGCATTTCCCCACGCCGCAGCACATCAAGGATGCGGCCATCGCTGCCATCCAGTCGAATTTTTCGAAGTATACGCCCGTTGGCGGCACCGCTGAACTGAAGGATGCGATCGTGCATCGGCACGCGGTCGACTTCGATTCGGACTACCGGCGCGAAGAGGCGGCGGCTTCCGTGGGCGGCAAGCATGCGCTGTTCAATGTCATCTCGGTGCTGGTTGACCACGGCGATGAAGTTATTCTTCCGGTTCCCTACTGGGTCTCGTTCAAGGATATGGTGCGCTATGCGGGCGGCGACTGCGTGCTGCTGCAGAGTGACGAATCGCAGGGCTTTCGCGTGACCGCCGACATGGTCGCGCGACTGGTGACGCCAAAGACGAAACTCATCATTCTGAATTCGCCGTCGAATCCTTCCGGAGCTGTGATCAGCCCGGAAGATATGACTGAAGTTGTGCGATTGGCCCACCAGCGTGGCATCTGGGTCATTTCCGACGAGTGTTACGTGTACCTGAATTACACAGGCAAGCGCTTTTCGGTGGGTTCGCTGCGCGAATATCGGGACCGCTTCATGGCGGTTGGATCGCTTTCGAAAACCTATGCCATGACCGGCTGGCGCCTAGGATTCACGCTGGGCCCAGCGCCGATTGTCACTGCGGTTCAGAAGCTGCAGAGCCAGTCGACGTCGAATCCTACATCGATCGTGCAGAAAGCCGCGGTTGCTGCGCTAAGAGGCCCGCAGCAGTGTGTTGACGAGATGCGCGCGGAATACGTGAAGCTGCGCGACCATTTGGTGAAAGGACTGCGCTCCATCCCCGGCATGAAATGCACGCTGCCGGAGGGCGCGTTCTACGCCTATCCGAATGTCTCGGAATTTTTCGGGCGCAGCGGAATCAAGTCGGGATCGGATGTAGCCGGTAAACTTCTGCGCGAAGTGCACGTAGCCACCGTTCCCGGCGAAGGCTTTGGGACGAAGGAACACATTCGCCTCTCGTACGCTACCACGATTGCCGAACTCGACCGGGGGTTGGAGCGGATGCGGAAGTTCTTCGACGGGCTCTAGGAGCGTTAACGCCCGCGAGAACCACGCAGGGACGGCGCCCTCGGCCGTCCTGTTGCCGCGATTGCGCACACCGGCTGATTTAGGCTCCAATAACTGACTGTTCCATGACCCAACTCTACCCACTCCTGATGCAGCCCGCGTTCGACCCGCGCCCTTGGGGCACGCTCGATCTTTCTGCAATCTATCCCAATCACAAGTTCAACGAGCGCATCGGAGAAGCGTGGCTCACGGGCGACAACTGTATCGTTGCGAATGGTCCGCTGGCGAAGCGCACGCTCGCCAATCTTGGCGAAGAGTTCGGTATCGAATTAGTCGGCAGTGCTGCGCGCGATCCAAAACGCTTTCCCTTGCTGCTGAAGTTTCTGTTTCCCGAGGAAAAACTTTCTGTACAGGTTCATCCTGATGACGCGACCGCGCAGCGCTTCGGCGAGCCCTGGGGCAAAACCGAATGTTGGTACGTGGCCCACGCCAAGCCGGGCTCACAGATTGCGCTTGGGCTGAAAGCCGGTGCCACGCGAGATCAATTCGAGCAAGCGATCCATGACAAGCGCGCGGAAGAATTGCTCAATTGGGTCAACGTCTACCAGGGCGAAATGATTTACGTTACCGGCGGCACCGTACACACACTCGGACCGGGTTCCGTCATCGTCGAGACGCAGCAGCAATCCGACACGACGTACCGTCTCTATGACTACGGACGCCCGCGCCCGCTGCATCTCGAACGTGGCCTCGCCTCGGTCAAGGAGCGCACCGGCGCTGGCAAGGTGATCCGCCCCGCGCCCGTCGTGATCGATGGCGCTAAGAACCGGCGCTCGTCGATGATCGCGGCTCCGTACTTTACGGTGGAGATGTATGAGTTGAAGGACCCGCAGGATTTCTCGACTGTCGATAAAAATGACGGGAGCAAAACGTCAGCGCAAATTCTGGTTGCCGTCGAAGGCTGCGGAGTTGTCGAGGCGCAAGGCCGCGATCCGGTTACACTGGCCAAAGGCGACGCGGTTGTGATCCCGGCCGCTTTACACGACTTCACGGTCCGACCGCAGTGGGCGGTCGAGTTTCTGAAAGCCAGCGTTCCCGGCGGGACCGTCACTGAGCCCGCCACGCGCATCTAACCTCTCACGACTCTGCGTGGTAGGCTTTCTATTCGTGAAAACGAACCCACATTTCTATCCCGTCATTCTCGCTGGCGGACGCGGCACGCGCTTCTGGCCGCTGAGCCGCAAACGGCGCGCAAAGCAACTGCTCGCACTCGATGGGAAGCAGACTATGATCCAGCAGACCGTCGCGCGACTGGCGCCGATGGCGTCGCTGAGCCGTCTCTGGATCATTACAAATAGCGAACTTCGTTCTGCGATCGGTCGCCAACTTCCAAAGCTTCCCGCGAAGCAAATCATCGCCGAGCCGGTTGGTCGTAATACTGCTCCTGCAATTGGGCTGGCGGCATTTCTGTTGCTGCGTCACGATCCAGAGGCTGTGCTGGGACTCTTCCCTTCTGACCATGTCATCGCCGACCCGACGCAATACCGCGCGACGCTCGGCCGCGGAATTGAAATCGCCGCGGCGGGAGAAAATATCGTAGTGCTCGGCATTCGCCCGACGCGCCCGGAAACGGGCTATGGCTACGTCGAGGCTGGTGCTCCCCAAGATGATTCGCTCGATCAGATGGACATTCTCCGCGTGCGCCGCTTTACTGAAAAGCCGGACCTCGGTCTGGCCCGGCAGTTTCTCGACGCTGGCAATTACTTCTGGAACAGCGGCATGTTCCTTTGGCGCGCCGCCACCTTGGCAAACGCGCTTCGCGAACATCTGCCTAAGACTGCACCGCTTCTAGAAAAAATCGCTGCGGCTTACGGTACGCGCAATTTTGAAAATACTTTTCGCAGGCTCTATCCGAAATGCGAGAACATCAGCATCGACTATGCCGTACTGGAACCGCGCTCGGCCAAGGGCGAGCGCCAGTCGCGCATCTTCTGCATTCCCTCCGATTTCGGATGGAACGATCTGGGCTCGTGGACTGCACTCCACGAGCACCAGGTGGCCAAGACGAAACCGGCCGACGGAAGCCCCATTTCAGCTTCCGGTAGTTTTGCGCTCAATGCAAACAATAACTACGTGCATGCTCCTGGTAAATTTGTCGCGCTGGTCGGAGTGAGCAACCTGGTGATTGTCGAGACCGCGGACGCGTTACTGGTAACCACACTCGACCGATCACAGGATGTGGGCAAAGTGGTAAAGCATCTGGATGACAAGAAATTGAAGAAATTGGTTTGAGAGAGCGGTCGTTAGTCGATGGTCGTTCGCAAACCCTGAAGCTCTGTCAGCGAGCCGAAACGACCGCCGAACAGCGAACGACTAACGACCGAAGACCAACTATGACCCAAATCAAATTCGGCACCGACGGCTGGCGCGGCCTGATCGCCGACGACTTTACTTTCGACAACGTGCGCCGCGTTGCTGGAGCGATTGCCGCCTACGTCATCAAACATGAAGATTCCGCACGCGGAGTGGTAATCGGCTATGACACACGCTTTCTATCAGACCATGCCGCGCGCATTGTGGCGGAGGTAATTGCCGGCGCGGGCGTGCCGGTGTTACTCGCCAACGACTACGTGCCCACGCCTGCGGTTTCCTACAATGTCAAGAAGCTCGGCGCAGCGGGCGGAGTCATGGTCACCTCCAGCCATAATCCGTGGAACTGGAATGGTGTGAAATTCAAAGCGAAGTTTGGTGGGTCGGCTACGCCAGAGATCATGAAGTTGATTGAAGACGAGATGGGCGACGGCTCACCCACTCATTCGCACCCACCGCGAGTGAGTGGGGCACCCGGCAAGATTGAAGAAGTGGATCTCAAACCCGCCTATGTCGCTGCGATCAGCGAATTTGCGAACCTCGATTTGATCAGCCGCGCGAATTTCAAGTTTGCCATCGACTCGATGTTCGGCTCCGGCCGCGGTGTTCTGCCGAAAATATTTGACGTGCATGGCATCCGCTACGTTGCCATCCGGCAAGAAGTCAATCCGCTATTTCCCGGCATCAACCCCGAGCCGATCCTGCCGCACGTCGCGCTCTTGCAAGAAACGGTAGTGAAAGANAAATGCTACGCCGGCCTGGTCACTGACGGCGATGCCGACCGCATTGGCGCCGTCGCCGAGGATGGCAGCTTTGTCGATTCTCATAAATGCATGTCGGTTTTGCTGAACTGGTTGCTGGTGCGCAAAAAGTGGCCCGGCGATGTGGTGCGCGCTTTTAATACCACGGGCATGATGGACCGGATCGCCGCCAAATACGGTCGCAAACTATACGAGACTGCGATCGGCTTCAAGTACATCGCCGATTTAATGATGGAGCACGAAATCCTGATTGGCGGAGAAGAATCCGGCGGCATCGGCTATGGGCGTTTCCTGCCCGAGCGCGATGGCATTCTCAACGCACTACTGCTGGCGAATGTGATGGCGGAAGAGGGCAAGCCTCTCGGCCAGCTGGTGGCCGATCTGCAGCGCGAATTCGGCCCACACTATTATGGACGCCGCGATCTGCATATTTCCGATGGGATGAAGAACGACGCGATCCGGCGCGCTGCCGACCCGCGAACGTCAAGGCTCGGCGGTTATTCCGTTTTGCGCAAAGAAAATCGCGACGGCATAAAGATTTACCTCGACGCTCCCACAAATGGCAATGGCGCCGATCCTTGGGTATTGTTTCGCGCTTCAGGCACCGAACACCTGCTTCGCTGCTACGTCGAAGCAGCCTCGCCTGAGCTAGTCGAAGAAATTCTGGAGGCTGGCGAGCGATTCGTCCGGCAAACATAACCCCCAGAACCAGGCTTTTAGCAGTACTTTCGCGTTCTGGACGCCGCGATAAGACGATAGGATAGTGAAACGGCATCATGGTCACCCAGGAAACCACGCCCGCTCTCGCCGATTCTCCGGAATCGCGCCGCTACAATCGCGCCAAGCGATGGCTCGGCATCGCCGATTTTGCGGTGGGCTTCGGATTGCTCGCCGTGCTCCTCGCCTCCGGATGGACGCGCACGCTTCGCGACCTGGCCGAGCGAGGCGCTGCGCAGAATTACGTCCTTTCGGTTTTCCTCTATGTCTTAATGCTGATGCTGATCAGCCAATTGATCGGAGTCCCGCTCGCGTACTACAGTTTTCGACTCGAGCATCGCTATAACCTGTCGAACCAGCGGTTCCGCGCTTGGGTTTGGGATGAGTTCAAGGGTCTGTTGATCGGCCTTGTCATGGCCACGATCGTGGTGGAACTGCTCTACATGCTCATACGACAGACTCCGCAGCACTGGTGGATCATTGCGTGGTTTGTCTTCCTCGGGCTAGTGGTGCTCCTCGCGCAACTCGCGCCCGTCGTCCTCTTTCCGATTTTTTATAAATTCGAGCCGCTCGAAAACGAGGAGCTCAAACGCCGCTTGATCATTCTGAGCGAACGAGCTGGCACACGCGTACGCGGCGTTTATAAGTGGCATCTCTCCGAGAAAAGCAAGAAGGCTAACGCGGCGCTGACTGGACTCGGCGCGACCCGACGAATCATACTCGCCGACACGCTGCTGGACAATTATTCGGACGACGAAATTGAAGCCGTGCTTGCGCATGAGCTTGGTCACCACGTGCACCGGCACATTCTGAAAAGTATTTTAGTGCAGGCTGGAATTACGCTGTTCGGCTTCTGGCTGGCCAATGAAGTTCTGACTTATGCTGTCTATCGCCGCCAAATGTTCGAGACCATGCACGATTTCGCCAATCTGCCACTGCTCATTCTGGTCGCGACCGCACTATCGTTTTTGCTGATGCCTGCGCTCAACGCCTATTCACGTTTCAACGAGCGCCAGGCCGACCGCTATTGTTTTCGATCCGTGGCCAGCGTTGAGCCTTTTATTTCGTCGATGAACAAATTGGCCGAGCAGAATCTATCCGAAAAAGCGCCTGCGCGTTGGGTCGAGTGGCTGCTCCATTCGCATCCCGCGATCGTCAAGCGGGTCGCCGCCGCCGAAGCCTGGGCGAAATCACACTGACGTATCTATTCGCGCTGCAAAATCTCTTCGACCCGCCGCACATCATCTTCCGTGTCTACGCCCACGGTATCGAATGGGGTTTCGGCCACATAAATCGAAACTCCGTTTTCAAGGAAGCGTAATTGCTCCAATCGCTCGCTGCGCTCCAGCGACGATTCCCGCCAGCCTACGAATTTATCCAACGCGTCTTTGCGATAGCCGTAGAAGCCAAGATGTTTGTAATATTGCGGACGCGCGCCATCGCGATCATGCGGAATTGTGGCGCGCGAGAAATATAACGCTCGTCCAGCGGCATCTGTCACCACTTTCACTGCGCCGGGACTGTCGATGTCGATCGTCGTGGCCCGCGTCTTCAACGTACCCACTTCCACCTTCGCGCCCTGCATTACCGCGATCAAACTCTCAATATGCTCCGGACGAGTCAGCGGCTCATCGCCTTGCACGTTCAAATAAACATCTGCCAGCACCGTTGTTGAGATCTCGTGCACGCGCTCGGTTCCCGAACGGTGCGCCGCGGAGGTCATGCGCACAGCGAAATCTTGCTGTTCGCAGAAGCGCATAATTTCTTCCGAATCGGTGGCGACGATAACGTGGTCGAGCGATGAGCAGCGCCGCACGCCGCGATACACCCAGGCCAGCAAGGGCGTGCCAGCGATTTTACGCAGCATTTTGCGCGGCAGGCGCGTCGAGGCCAGCCGTGCCGGAATTACAGCGACGACTTTCATGCGCCCAGTTTCGCACGGCGAGCGCCCGTTTGACACGCGATTCGATTTACCCTGCATTGGGTTCACACCGCAGTCAATTGACACTCGAATGATGCACTTTTAGAATGCATTAGGGACGCGTCCACCCGCGTCGCGGGATTCTGTGCCCATTTCCGGGCTGTCCCTGCTTTCCTTCTGCGTATTTCAGGATTGGCGGTGTAGCTCAGGTGGTTAGAGCGACGGTCTCATAATCCGTAGGTCGTAGGTTCGAGTCCTACCGCCGCCACCAGATTCAGACAGTAAATAGAGGCGATCTGTCTAAGAAGCGCCAATCGCTTAAGGCGAGCACACGCCGGTTCGGCGGTCTCTAACTCTCGCCATAAGCCGGGAACGAACGCGCCGTGAACCCGTCTGGCGTCATCGCTGCAGAGAAACAGGATGACCATGGCGATACTCCGGTGTTGGGCCATTTGTAAAGTCAGCGTGCGGCATCGCCCTCTGGTCGGGGTCGGTATCATGTCTGGCAGCAGCTCGTATAATCGTAGGATATGAACAGAAAGTTTCGCACTCTTCGTTTGATCGTCGTCGCAGTCGCTCTAATTTCTGAAGCTCAAGCGCAATCAAGCAACGAAAGGGTTCCGGTCATTAGCGGCAATGCAGGGCCGTGCTCCATCGAACTTGTGGTGAGGGGCTCCGAGGGCAAACTTGTATACGCCGCCACGGTCAAGGTTCATATAGCGTATGGCTTTGCCGGAATCAGGAAGCTCGATCTTGAAGCCGGAACCAACTCAGACGGGACAGTAAAGTTCACTGGTCTTCCCGCCCGGGTGCAGCGGCCGCCGCTTGAATTTCACGCTGTGAAGGATGAATTGACCGCTATCGCGACCTTCGATCCTTCAACCGAGTGCCAGGCTAAACGCGACATCGCCTTGGAGAAGCCGAAAGCGCAAGACGCCCACTAACGAGACGGCCGACGAAACTGATTGTGCACTCGGAACCTCATGCGAGCGACACTTCAATCCCGCCTAAATTTCATTTAAAGTGACAAGGCAATGAAGTCCGCACTATGCGTTGCATTTCTGATCCTTGCTGTACATGTCGTGAAGGCTGAGACTACGGCCGTGCCCCCGGGCTTTGACGCGAATACCGCCGAGAGGTTTGCCAATCTTGCACTCGCCTGCGTGCACAAGGAATATCCGAACAAAATCAGCCACAGTCTGAACAGCGATGCCGACGTGGCGCCTCCGCGAAAACTGACACCGGCGTTTTACGGATGCTACGACTGGCATTCTTCGGTGCACGGACATTGGCTGCTGGCGCGACTGGTCCGCACTTTCCCCAACGCTCCCTTCGCGCCCGCTGCGCGCGAAGCTTTGCGACAAAGCTTGACCGCGGAGAACATTGCACAGGAAGCAGCCTACTTGCGGGCTGAGGGGAGAGCCAGCTTCGAGCGCCCGTATGGCCTCGCGTGGCTGCTGCAACTGCTTGCAGAACTGAAGGAATGGGACGATCCGCTGGCAGGCGAGTTGTCGGCAAACGTGCGTCCGCTGGAAGAGGCCGCGCTTGTGCGCCTCAACGATTGGCTTCCCAAGCTGTCTTATCCGGTGCGGATTGGCGAACATGCGCAAACGGCTTTTGCGCTCGGCCTGATGCTCGACTATGCGCGCGGCGCAGGCGATGCGAAATTCGCCGGTTTGCTCGCGATAAAGGCTCGCCAGTTTTATCTTGCGGACAAAGATTGTCCATTGGCATACGAGCCCTCGGGAGAAGATTTTCTTTCGCCGTGTCTGGGAGAGGCGGACCTGATGCGGCGTGTGTTGCCCAGTCCTGAGTTTGCTCGCTGGCTGGAAACATTTCTCCCGCAGATTTCTCCAGCGGCAAAAGGCACATGGTTAGATCCGGTGGTGTCGCCCGATTCGAGCGACCCCAAGCTTGCGCATCTGGACGGCCTGAACCTGAGCCGAGCGTGGATGCTCGAGGGCGTCGCGGCCGGACTACCGAAAAGCGACAAACGCCTGCCGACGATCGCGGCTGCCGCCGAAAAGCATAAGCACGCAGGACTTGCGGCGGTGACCGGCGAGCACTATGAAGGCGGCCACTGGCTTGGCAGTTTCGCGGTTTATCTGGTTACGAGACGGGGCATTTCACAGAAATGACGGCGCGATGCTCGGCTCTGCGCCTCGGCTCTTCTGGCACTTGAAGCAGCCCATGTGCTACATTCTACCCGCGTCCTGTCTATTCTTGAGTCGGTTGCACCGAGGAGGAAAGATTGCCTCGAATCCTGCTGACAACGCGCTGCCGCGACTCTGGCCTCTACGATTATTTTCGCGAAAATGCGCCACGGAATTTTCGCTGGCGTTTCGGAATGCCGCGGACGATCTCATTCGGCCTGCGATTCCTACGGCAGAACCTTCCTGACGTGAACATCCTGGAATACCCCTCGCATGCCGAGTTTTCCGCTCAGCTCAAGCGGGGATGGGACGCTGTAGGTTTTTCTTTTTATCTTGAAGAGACCAACGACATCCTTGCGATGACCGCCGAAGCGCGGCAGGCAGGCGTCCGCGAACTATGGGCGGGGAATTACGGCGCTCTGACACCCTCTATCCATTCGCACTTCGACCATGTGTTCTCCGGCTACAGCGAAAGCGCCATCGCAGAGAAGCTGGGAGTCAGTTTGGATGAAATCCAGCATCCGCCGCTGATCACGCGTTTCCGCCTGCCGGGAGGATGGTCGTTCCCGCTGGGTATTTTGTTTTCTTCGCGCGGTTGCAGTTTTCGCTGCACTTTCTGCCAGACCACCTCATTTGCGCCCAAACCAAAGGAAATTTCACTCGCATCTTTGGATAGAACGTTGCGTTTCTATGTCGAACGCGGCCTTCGTTTTGTGCTGTTGCTTGACGAGAATTTCGGCAATCTGCCTTCGCATGCCGACGCGGTAATCGAGCTCTTAGCGCATCACGGAATCCGCTGGCTGGTGCAGTCACGTGTCGACCTCCTTCTGAGAAACTTCGAGGGATGGAAGCGCTGCGGCATGGAAGGTGCGCTCTTCGGGATCGAAAGTTTTCATCAGGACATTTTGAAGCAGATGCATAAGAACGAGAAGGCGCACGCGGCATTCGAACTCGTCGATCGACTGCACAGCGCTGGCCTCTACGCTCATGGCTATTACATCATCGGCTTGCCGCCCGAGACGCCGCAGTCGATCACGGAAGATTTGCGCACGTTGGCTTCTTTAAAACTCGACGTCACGCAAATCACTATCGTCACGCCGCATCCACAGACGGAAATGTGGCGTGAACTTGATACGGGTTACGGCATTTTTGAAAAGGATTGGTCGAAATTCGACACCAAGCATCTCGTCTGGAACCATCCACATTGCGCGCCTGGCGTGCTGGAGTCCCTCCTCGAACAAGGCTTCCGCGGTTGCTACAGCGGCGACTGGGTTGCGCGGACGTCGAAGAAATTCCTCTCCATGAGAAGAGCTCAGAAAGATCTGTCCAGCGTATTGCTTGGCCCAGTGCGCTCACGGTGGGCCTCGCCCGCGCGATTGCCCTACCTTCCCGCGCAAGTTCTATCGGGAAATCAGCAGGTCCGCCGCGTTGCGTGAGGCGTCGACTGCGGCGCACGCCAGCGTTTTCCGATTGCGGCGCGTCGCAGGTCAATTCATTTACCATAACCGTTGCGGTCTGAGGAGGACACATAGATGAAACGCGCCTTGATCGCGTTCGTGGTATTCCAGTCGCTCACTTTAGTCGCAACTGCCCAGAATTCAACGGAGGGCGCGCACAAAACGCCACCAACTGCCGATGCGGCGGCGCGAAAAACCATCGACCAGAAAACTTCGGGCATGCAGAAGCTGCCTGGTTTTTTCACCTGTTATTGGGATGCGCGCGAAGGAAGACTCTGGCTGCAAATCGACAAATGGAATACGCCATTCCTCTATTACGAATCGCTTCCCAACGGTGTGGGGTCAAACGACGTTGGCCTCGACCGAGGCCAGCCTGGCAAAACCAATGTCGTCCATTTCGAACGCAGTGGACCGCGAATTCTTCTGGTCGCTGAAAATGAGCGCTATCGTGCGATCACGGACGATCTTGAGCAGCAAACAGCTGTGCAGCAGGCGTTCGCCCAATCGGTGCTCTGGGGCTTCGAATCGGCTGCGGAGGATGAAGACGGCAAAGCTGTTCTCGTCGACGCCACGCCATTTTTTCTAAGTGATGCGCACGAGGTTGCGACGAAACTTGCTACGCTGAAGCAAGGCACGTATCACGTCGATTCATCGCGTTCCGCCATCTACCTTCCGCGCACCAAGAATTTCCCTGAGAACACAGATGTGGAATCGACTCTGACTTTCGTCGGAGAAAATCCCGGCCACTGGGTCGAACAAGTCGCGCCCGAGCCTCGCGCCATCACCGTGCACGAGCACTTCTCATTCATCCAGGCTCCTCCGGTGGAATTCCACAAACGTGCCTACGATCCGCGGTCGAGTTTCTTCGGCATCAGCTATATGGATTTCGCGACGCCAGTCGATCAACCTATCGTCAAACGATATATTGCGCACTACCGCCTCGCGAAGAAAGACCCCTCAGCGGCGGTCAGCGAGCCAGTGAAACCTATCGTGTATTACATCGACCGCGCCATCCCGGAGCCGATTCGCTCCGCCGTTCTCGAAGGAACGAGTTGGTGGAATCAAGCATTCACGGCCGCGGGATATAAAGACGCATTCCAGGTGGAACTTCTGCCCGAAGGCGTAGACGCGATGGACGTGCGCTACAACGTCATCGAATGGATACCGCGCGCAACCCGCGGCTGGGCCTATGGAAGTGCCATTGCTGACCCTCGCACCGGAGAGATTATTAATGGCCATGTCAATCTCGACGCGCTGAGAATCCGCCAGGTATTTCTGATCGCGCAAGGCCTTCTTGATCCATTTGGAAACGACCCGGCAGCGCTCGCAAAAGCCAACAAAATGGCGCTCGCCCGCATTCGACAACTGGCCGCGCACGAAACTGGCCACACCCTCGGGCTGATGCACAATTACGCGGCCAGCATCGTCAATCGCAGCTCGGTCATGGATTATCCGCCGCCGACCGTAACTCTCGGCGCCGATGGCCGGCCCGATGTTTCCGATGCTTACGCGGTCGGCATCGGCGAGTGGGACAAGGTTTCAATTGGCTATGGCTACAGTGATTTTTCTCAGGAAAAAGATGAGACGCCGGCGCTCGACAAGATTCTCGCCGATGCTTTTTCTCGAGGGCTTCTCTATCTCACTGATCAGGACGCGCGCCCGCTCGGCTCCGCCAGCCCCATCGCGCACCTTTGGGACACGGGCAGCAACGATCTCGATGGCTTGAGTCGTGTGATGGCGGTGCGCGCCGCGGCGTTGAAGAATCTTTCCGAGAGCGCGATTCCCGAACATACGCCGATGGCAGCACTCGAGGATGTTCTCGTCCCGATGTATCTCTACCACCGGTATCAAGTCACGGCTGTGGCGAAATCGATCGGCGGACTCGACTACTCATTCAATCTGCGAGCCGTCAAAGACAACGAAACATCACCGAAGATTATTCCCGCCGCACAGCAGCGAGCATCCATTCGCGCGGTGCTCGATACACTCTCGCCGCAAGTCCTTGCTCTGCCCGAATCTTTGCTGAAGATGATTCCGCCGCGCCCGCCTGAGTATCCGACGGGCCGCGAGAATTTCTCGCGCCGTACTTCGCCTGCTTTTGACGCGCTCGCTCCAGCGGAAGCCGCAGCGGAAATCGTCGCCAACGTACTTCTTCAGCCGGAGCGCGCCCAGCGCATGATCGAGTATCACGCACTCGACGCCGGCAATCCTGGGCTTGACGAATTGGTGAGCACCCTGCTCGCCGCGACATGGAAAGCACCGTCGGCTTCCGGCTATAACGGCGCCATCCAGCGCACGGTGGACGCAGTTGTTTTAGATCACCTGATTACACTGGCGAGCGACGAGCACGCCTCCGCTCACGTCCGAGGCGTGGCCGCGCTCAAGCTCAACGAGTTGAAAAAATGGATCGCAACGCAAGCGCCGACGGCGAAGGACGATGCCGTGCGCGCGCAACTCTTCTTTGCCGAGAGCCAAATCGATCACTTTCAAAAAAACACAGCCGAGATGCACTTGACCGCGCCCGCCCCGCCGCCTGACGGCGATCCCATCGGCAGCGACGACTGGGAGTAAAACGGAGATTTGTGGATGAAGCTGAAGCTTCATGGGATTGAGGCTTGCGTGTTCGATGCTTATGGCACGCTGTTCGATGTCAACGGCGCAGCGCGAGCCGCGCAAGATTCGCTGGGCGAGAAGTGGCAGCCTCTCGCCGAGTTGTGGCGGGCCAAACAATTGCAATACACGTGGCTACGCAGCGTGGCTGGGCGGCACGCGGATTTCTGGCAGGTGACGGGCGATGCTCTCGACTTCGCGCTTGCGACGCTGCGGATCGACGACGACGCGCTACGCGACCGGCTCGTGAACCTGTACCTGGCTCTGGCCGCCTATCCCGAAGTTCCTGACACATTGCGGCGGCTGAAGGCTGGCGCCATGAAACTCGCGATTCTGTCGAACGGCTCGCCCACCATGCTCGCAGCGGCCACGGCCAACGCGGGCATCGCCGATCTGCTCGACGCTACGCTATCAGTGGAATTGGTGAAGATCTACAAGCCGCATCCATCCGTCTATCAGCTAGCTTGCGCGCGATTCAACCTGCCCGCGGATCGTATCTGCTTTCTTTCTTCCAATAGCTGGGACGCATATTCGGCGAAGGCCTTTGGCTTTCGCGTGCTTTGGTGCAATCGCTTCGGTCAGGCGCCGGAGCGCATCCCCGAAACACCAGACGTGCAAATCACGACGCTTGCCGAAGTGCCGGATATCGTTCTCGCCTGACTCTCACCCACCGCAAGTACGCCGCTTTCGCTCGAATCGGCGTGAGTGTCAATGAGAGGAGCCTACAACGGATTCCACCGGCTATAATGGCACCCTTCTAATATAAGGAGCTGCATGCGACCATTCTTCGCCATTGTGCTGATCTTCAACTTGGTCGTTCCTTCTCTTTCTTTCGGCGCCGACCAACCGGCGGCGGCTCCGGCAGCTCTGGTGGGCTACTCTCCACGCGCCAGCCAGAGCGAGCGCGAGTGGGAGGCGAAATTTCGCGCCATTCCTGACCCCGCAAACCTCCGCGAATACATGCGGCGGCTGAGCGCGCGCCCGCATCACGTCGGCTCGCCCTACGATAAAGACAATGCAGAATGGATTCTTGCCCGCTTCAAGGATTGGGGACTGGATGCGCACATCGAAAGATTCGACGTCCTCTTTCCGACACCAAAGGTACGCGTGTTGGAGATGCTGTCGCCGACGAAGTTCACGGCCAAACTTGAAGAGCCCGCACTAGCGGTCGATCCAACTTCAAATCAGAAGTCGGAACAGTTGCCCACGTACAACGCCTATTCCATTGATGGCGACGTAACTGGTCCGTTGGTGTTCGTAAATTACGGTTTGCCTGAAGACTATGAAAAGCTTGACCGGTTGGGCATTTCAGTAAAAGGCGCGATCGTAATCGTCAAGTACTTGCATTCTTGGCGAGGAGTAAAACCGAAAGTTGCGGCCGAGCACGGAGCCATCGGCTGCCTGATCTACTCTGAGCCGCAGGACGATGGCTACACGCGCGACAATGTTTTCCCGCAGGGACCAATGCGCAATCCGGATGGCGTACAGCGCGGCAGTGTCATGGATTTCGCATCCGCCAGCCCGGGTGATCCGCTGACACCCGGCTTCGGCGCGATTCCCGACGCCAAGCGCCTCGCGTTGAAAGATGCGAAGAGCCTCACAAAAATTCCGGTGCTGCCCATTTCTTACGGCGACGCGCAGCCGCTACTGGCCGCGTTGGCAGGCCCTATGGCGCCGGATGAGTGGCGCGGTTCGCTCCCGATCCCATATCACGTTGGACCGGGGCCGGCGCAAGTTCATTTGAAGCTCGCATTTAATTGGGACATCAAGCCGGTCTACGATGTGATCGCAAAAATTCCGGGCAGCGTCGCTCCTGACGAGTGGATCATCCGCGGCAATCATCACGATGCGTGGGTGAATGGAGCTGAGGATCCGACGGCAGGACAGGTTGCCCTGCTCGAGGAAGCACGCGCGCTCAGTCTGCTGCTGAAACAGGGCTGGAAGCCGCGCCGTACCATCATCTATACCGCGTGGGATGGGGAAGAGCCTATGCTGCTGGGCTCGACCGAGTGGGCGGAAACCCACGCCGACGAACTGCGCGAACATGCCGCCGTCTATATCAATACTGACAGCAACGATCGCGGCATTCTCAATATGGGAGGCTCGCACAGCCTTGAGCAGTTCATCAACGGCGTCGCGCGCGACATCGAAGATCCCGAAGCGAAAATGACTGTGTGGCAGCGAGCGCAGTTGAGTGCAATCGCTGAAGCGAAGTCGGCAGATGATCGAAACGAACTGCGGCAGCGGGCCGATCTCCGCATCGAGGCGTTGGGCTCGGGCACCGATTTCACGGCCTATCTGGACCACCTCGGCATTGCCTGCCTGAATCTGGGATTTGGCGGCGAGGACGAGCAGGGGATCTATCACTCCATCTACGACGATTTTTACTGGTACACACATTTTTCCGACACCGATTTCGTTTATGGCAGAGCCATGGCGCAAACCATCGGAACCTCCGCGATGCGTTTGGCCGACGCGGAAGTGTTGCCTTTTGATTTCGTTGACTTCGCCGACACGGTGGGAATGTACACGAAGAATCTTGAGAAGCTGCTCGCCGACAAACAGAATGAAATTCGCGAGCGCAATCAGGAAATAGACGAGGGGATGTTTAAAGCGACGTTCGATCCGCGGCGACCGACGGTCGCTCCGGTGAAAGAAGAGATTCCACCGCACCTGAATTTTGCGCCGATGCAAAATGCGGTTGACTCGCTAACCCGTAGCGCCAAGCACTATCAGCAGGCGCTGGCAGCAAAGCAGGCGAGCTTGGGAGATGATGCGCTCGCGCCGAAACTCGCCTCTCTGAATCACGAGCTAATCGAAAGCGAGCGCCGCCTCACCAATGCCGATGGATTGCCGCGGCGTCCGTGGTACAAACATTTGCTTTATGCGCCCGGCGTTTATTCAGGATATGGAGTGAAAACAGTGCCCGGAGTGCGCGAGGGGATCGAGCAGAAAAATTACGCGGAAGCGGAGCACGAAATCGTGCGTGTCGCCAAGGCGCTGGAGGATGAATCGGCAGTGATCGAATCGGCGGCGCGAGAGTTGGACGGGGCGGGAAAATAAGCCAAAAAGTTTTCTGATTCGCCAATGGTTATGGCGAGCGCCCATGCCCGAGGGGCGCCAAATTAGGAAGCTGCGGTTTGTTCTTTGGACGCCAGTTGAGCCGTCAGAGGGATCGCTTGCGTTCGCAGGTAAGCAGTCACGCTTGCTGCCACCTTGCGCCCTTCGGCGATCGCCCATACAACCAACGACTGGCCGCGCCGCATGTCGCCTGCCGCAAAGACTCCGGGCACCGATGACATATAGTTCTCGTCGGTTGCGACATTGCCACGCGTATCGAGACTCACTCCCAATTGCTCGATCATTCCGTTTCGCACCGGCCCGAAAAAACCCATCGCTATGAGGACGAGATCGGCTGCCGCGACGAATTCGCTCCCTGGAATCGGCTCGAATTTTGGCGGCGGCCCAACGCGCACGGCGTGCAACTGCCGCACCTCGCCAGAACTAGAACCGGTAAACTTCGTCGTCGCAATGCTCCAATCGCGCACACCGCCTTCTTCATGTGCACCTTCGACGCGCAACTGCATTGGCCAAAGCGGCCAGGGCGTAAGGGGCGACCGTTCCTCAGGAGGCTTTGGCATGATTTCGAATTGGTGCACGGAGAGCGGCTTTTGGCGATGGCAGGTGCCCAGGCAATCGGCGCCTGTATCGCCGCCGCCGATGACGACCACACGCTTCCCCGCTGCCAGAATTTCCGCTTCTGCTTGGATGGTGTCGCCTAGAGAACGTCGATTTTGCTGCGCTAGAAACTCCATTGCGAAATGAATTCCCTTCAATTCGCGTCCGGGAACATTGAGATCACGCGGATGCTCCGCTCCTCCGGCAAGCACGATGGCATCGAAGTCGCGCCGCAAATCCTCAATCGCCACATTTTTACCGACTTCCGCGTTCGTAATAAATTTCACGCCTTCGGCGGACATCTGCTCCACGCGGCGGTCGACGATGCGCTTCTCCATCTTGAATTGCGGGATGCCATAGACGAGCAGGCCGCCGACGCGATCCGATTTTTCATAGACCACCACGGTATGCCCCGCGCGGCACAACTGCTGCGCAGTAGCTAGTCCCGCGGGCCCCGAGCCGACGATCGCCACTTTTTTCGCGGTGCGGATCTTCGGCGGCTCGGGATGAATCCAGCCTTCGGCAAAACCTCGCTCCACGATATTTTTTTCGATCTGCTTAATGGTGACTGCGGGCTGATTGATTCCGAGCACGCAAGAAGCTTCACACGGTGCGGGACAAATGCGCCCGGTGAATTCCGGGAAGTTATTGGTGGCGTGCAATTGGCGGACCGCTTCTCTCCAACGTCCGCGATAGACGAGATCATTCCAGTCGGGAATCAGATTGTTGACGGGGCATCCCGTTTGGCAAAAGGGAACGCCACAATCCATGCAGCGCGCGCCTTGCGCGCGAATTTTCTCTTCCGGAAAATCTAGGTATATCTCGAACCAATCGTTGACGCGTTGCGTGACCGGCCGTCGCGGCGCAAGTTCGCGGCTGTATTCCAGAAATCCCGTGTCCTTACCCATGTTGTACCTGCACATCTGCGATTGGCGCGCTTAGTGGGACGCTCGGGATGTATGGTTGACGGCGACGGCTCACGCCGAGCACTCGCTTGTGTTCGTGAGGGAAAACTTTTATGAATCGCGACAGAGCCTCAGACCAGTTGTCGAGAATCCAAAGAGCGCGCGGGCTCCCGGTAAGTCCAAGATGCCGAGTGACGAGGTCTTTGACAATCTTCGCTTCGGCCGCCCGACTTCCGTTGAATTGCGAATCGTGCGATTCGAGAACGGGCTCGAGGTCAACTGAATCGAGATTGCAGCGTTTCTCGGTGAAGTCTCCGCGCTCGTCGAAAACGTAGGCGACCCCGCCGCTCATACCGGCCGCAAAATTTCGTCCGCAGGCTCCGAGCACCAGCACGATGCCCTTCGTCATGTACTCGCAACCGTGATCGCCAACGCCTTCGACCACCGCGGTTGCTCCAGAATTACGAACCGCAAAGCGCTCGCCGGCGACTCCATTGAAAAATGCCTCGCCGCTGGTCGCGCCATAGAGGGCAACGTTCCCTATAAGAATGTTTTTCTCGGGGGCAAATTTCGACCGCCGCGGTGGATATGCAACCAAACGGCCGCCCGACAAGCCCTTGCCTACATAATCGTTGGCGTCGCCTTCGAGCGTGAGAGTGACCCCCTTGGCCAGGAACGCTCCCATGCTCTGCCCGGCAGATCCATCGAGATGAATTCGAATCGTATCGTCGGGCAGACCGGCTGAACCATGGCGGCGGGCAATTTCTCCGCTGAGCATGGTTCCGACCGAGCGATGAATGTTGCGCACGGGCAGTTTGATGACAAGTGGCGAGCCGGTTTCGAGAGCAGCTTGGGACTTGGCGAGCAGCTGATGATCGAGCGCCTGCTCCAAGCCATGTTCTTGCGCCTGCACGCAGCGGCGAGCCACGCGAGAGGGAGTTGGCGGGGCATAGAGAATTGCCGACAAATCGAGGCCGCTTGCTTTCCAGTGATCGACAGCAGGCTGTATTTCAAGCATGTCGACGCGGCCGACCATCTCGTCTACGCGACGGAAGCCGAGTTCGGCCATATACTGCCGCACCTGTTCGGCCAAAAAAAAGAAAAAGTTAATGACATGCTCGGGCTGCCCTTGGAAACGCTCACGGAGCATGGGATCCTGCGTGGCGATTCCGACTGAGCAAGTGTTGAGATGGCACTTGCGCATCATGACGCAGCCCATCGCAATGAGCGGCGTGGTGGCGAAACCGAATTCTTCCGCGCCCAGCAGCGCCGCGACCACTACGTCGCGGCCGGTTTGCAGTTTGCCATCGGTCTGCACCCGGATCCGGCTGCGCAGGTCGTTCAACAAAAGCACCTGCTGCGTTTCCGCGAGACCTAACTCCCAGGGAATACCCGCATGCTTGATCGAGCTCAAGGGAGAAGCTCCGGTGCCTCCGCTGTCGCCGCTGATCAGGACAACGTCGGCGTGCGCCTTGGCAACTCCCGCCGCCACCGTGCCCACTCCGACCTCTGCCACTAACTTCACCGCAATGCGCGCTTGCGGATTTACATTCTTGAGATCATAGATCAACTGGGCGAGGTCTTCGATCGAATAGATATCGTGGTGAGGCGGCGGCGAAATCAACCCCACGCCGGCGATCGAATGCCGCAGGCGCGCGATCACTTCATCGACCTTGTGTCCGGGAAGTTGTCCGCCCTCGCCGGGTTTCGCGCCCTGCGCCATTTTGATCTGTAACTCGTCCGCGTTCACTAAATAATTCGCTGTAACTCCGAAGCGCGCCGATGCAACCTGCTTCACTGCGCTTCGTCGCAGGTCTCCATTCACATCTGCCTTGAAGCGTTCTTCATCTTCGCCGCCTTCACCGGTGTTTGACTTACCGCCGATGCGGTTCATGGCGATCGCCAGAGTCTCGTGCGCTTCTTTGCTGATGGAACCGAATGACATCGCTCCTGTAGTGAAGCGTTTCACGATTTCTTTGGCAGGCTCGACCTCTTCAATTGGAACAGGCTTCCCGCCCTTCTTAAACTTCATCAAACTGCGAAGCGTTGCCATGTTGCTGCTTTGCTGGTCGATGAGGTCCGTATATTCCTGAAAAGTTTGGGTGCTTTCTTGCCGCACAGCTTGCTGCAATTTGCCGATGGTCAGCGGGTTCATCAGATGATATTCGCCATTCGCGCGCTGGTGATACGCGCCGCCGACCACCAGTTCGGTCTCCGACTCGGTGAGCGGTTGAAAGGCATGCTCGTGTTTCAGTTGCGCTTCGCGGGCGACCACTTCCAAACCGATTCCTTCTAAACGCGACGCCGTGCCCGCGAAATAGGTTTCGACTAACTCTTTGTTTAATCCAATGGCTTCGAAAACCTGGGCGCCTTGATAACTCTGCAAAGTCGAGATACCCATCTTAGCGAAGGTCTTCAGCAAACCCTTATTCACCGACTTAATGAAATGTTTAACGGCTAACTCTGGAGTTAAGCTGTCGGCTAACTCACCGCGCCGCGCCATATTCTCAACGGTTTCAAACGCCAGATACGGATTGATGGCGCTTGCCCCATAGCCACTAAGCAGCGCGAAGTGCATCACCTCGCGCGGTTCACCCGATTCCGTAATGAGAGCGACCTGTGATCGCGTCTCTTCTTTAAGGAGCAAGTTATGCACGGCGGCAAGCGCCAGCAGACTGGGTATGGGTGCGAGTTCCTTATTTACCCCGCGGTCGGAGAGAATTAACAGCGTGTAGCCCGCCCGGCCTGCGAGGGACGCGCGTTGGCACAACTCTTCGAGTGCGCGCTTCAAGCCAGCTTCTCCTTCGCCGACTCGGAATAGCGCCGGCAGCGTAATCGCCAGCAAATCGCCCGTCGACACGCGGCGCAATTTTTCCAGATCGAGATTGGTCAGCAGAGGATGCGCTAGCTTTAGCATGTGGCAGTTCTCGGGCTCCTCCGAGAGTATGTTGCGCTCGCTTCCGATGTAACTGCTTAGCGACATCACGATCTCTTCGCGAATCGAGTCAATCGGGGGATTAGTAACCTGCGCGAAGAGTTGCTTGAAGTAATTGAAGAGCGACTGCGGCTGGTCCGAAAGACAAGCCAGCGGCGTGTCTGTCCCCATTGAGCCAACGGGTTCCTCGCCCTTCGAAGCCATGGGAGCGAGGATCATGCGCAGATCTTCGTCGCTGTAGCCGAACGCGCGCTGGCGGCGAAGCAAAGTTTCCGCAGGCGGATGATGCATGCGCGACGGTGAAGGCAATTGATCGATCGTGATCTGATTGTCTTTGATCCACTGCGCGTACGGCTGCCGCGATGCCAACCGGTGCTTGATTTCCTTGTCGGGCACGATGCGGCCCTCGACTGTATCCACCAAGAACATTTTTCCCGGCTGCAGGCGGCCTTTCATCTTCACTTGTTCCGGCTCAACATCTAGCGCTCCCGTCTCAGAGGCCATGATGACGAGATCGTCGTTCGTGACGACATACCGTCCTGGGCGCAGACCATTGCGGTCGAGAATGGCGCCAATGACGCGACCGTCGGTGAATGCGATCGCGGCGGGTCCATCCCATGGTTCCATCAGGCACGCGTGATATTCGTAAAATGCGCGCTTCTCCGGCTTCATATGCGGATTTCCCGCCCAGGCTTCCGGAATCAGCATGGCCATTGCATGCGGCAGGCTGCGCCCCGCTTGCACCAGCAACTCGACCGCATTGTCGACATTTGCTGAATCGCTCCCGTCCGGCGCGATGATCGGGTAGAGCTTCTGTATGTCTTCGCCGAACAGCGGCGACTGGAGCAGCGATTGCCGGGCGTGCATCCAGTTAACATTGCCTTTGAGCGTATTGATTTCGCCGTTGTGCGCGATGTAGTGATACGGATGAGCGCGCTGCCAACTGGGAAAAGTGTTAGTCGAAAAACGCTGATGGACCAGGCACAATGCGCTGGTCACATCCGGGTCGGATAACTCCTTGTAGAAATTGGTAATCTGCGGCGCCAGCAACAAACCCTTGTAGACAATGGTGCGGCAGGAGAGCGAGGGAATATGAAATGTGCCCGCATCCTCAATACCGGACGCGGCTATTTCATTTTCGGCGCGTTTGCGCACGAGATACAACTTCCGCTCAAAGGCGTCTTCATCCGCGAATACGCCGCATCCTATAAAAATCTGCTGGATGTAAGGTTGCGAACCGCGCGCCACGCGGCCGATTGCGCTTGCGAAGCAGGGCGTATCGCGCCAGCCGAGTACGGTCAACCCCTCTTCGCGGATAATGCGCTCGAGAACACCTTCGCATTGCAGGCGGGGATGTTTTTCAACGGGCAAGAATGTCATGCCCACGCCGTAGGCGCCCGGCTCGCGCAGCGCAAAGCCCAGTTTGCCGCACTCCCGCTTAAAAAATTGATGCGGAATCTGGAGGAGGATGCCGGCTCCATCACCGGTCTCGGGATCGCATCCGCAAGCGCCGCGATGGGTCAAGTTGAGCAGCACCTCAATGCCTTTGCTGACGATGTCATGACTTTTGTGGCCGCGAACATTGGCGACGAATCCGATTCCGCAAGCATCGTGCTCTTGCGTAGGATGGTAGAGACCCTGGGCGGCGGGCGGAGCAGTCGGTTTGTCGCGACGCGTCGTCATGGGCACGTTTGCAGAATCGGCATCGTCAGCGGCGCACGCCCGCTTCCAGATGAGTTGTTCTTGAGTGGGAGCTTTCTCCGCCAGGGCTGTCGAGGCGGCGCACTTCAGCCCAGGAACACACTACTGCAAGCTATTATTTAGAGGCCTCCGCGGGGCGAAGTACAATTCAGAATTTTGATGCGAAGGATGCGAAATTTCGAATGTTACGGCTTCGCGACACACCCTTCTTCCTAAATTTCGTCCAAGACTTGGAAGAGTCCGCTATAATCCCGGCATCGCGATGGATTTCGATCAGCTCATTACGTTTCTCGAAGTGGCCAAACAGGGCAGTTTTTCGCGCGCGGGAGAAAAAGTTTTCCGCTCCCAATCCGCTGTCAGCGCTCAAATCCGCCAACTGGAGCAGGAGTATGGCGATCGACTGCTCGATCGCTCCGGCAAGACAGTCAAGCTAACCCCCGCTGGGCAGGTGCTTTATGACTATGCCGAGCGTCTGAAATTGCTGCGCGAAGAATCGCTGATCGCGGTCGCCGACCATAGCAGCACGCCCCGTGGCACTCTCCGTGTTGGGGCGAATGAGGCTACCTGTCTCTACGTTCTGCCCGAGGTTTTTGCCGAATACTGCCGGCGCTATCCACCGGTTCAGATCAACATTTATCGGAATTTCAGTTACAAGGTCACGGAAAAACTGGAGAACGGCGCCATCGAAGTGGGCTTTTTGACTTTGCCCATTCAGTCACCCAGCCTGGAGATCGAGACCATATTTCGCGACAAGCTGGTGTTGATGGTCAGCCCCAAGAACCCTCTGGCCAAGCAGAAGAGCGCCGCGGTGCGCGATATCGTCAAGCATCCGCTGCTTCTCCCCAAGACGGGCCATACGCGCAGGCTTCTCGATAAGCTGTTCCGCCCCCATCGGGATGAATTGCAAGTCCGCATGGAATTGCCCAGCATCGGCATGATCAAGAGTTTTGTCGCAGCGGACCTGGGAGTCTCCATCATCAGCGCTTCATTCGCCCGCGATGAAGTCGCGACCGGAAGAGTCAAACTGGTCGAACTGGAAGATGTTGAGCTTTTTCGCGAATTGGGTTTGGCCTACCGCCGCGACCGGACCCTTTCCTGCGCCTCTACCGCATTTATCGAAGTTTTACGCCAATTGACTGCGGCGAAGAAAACGCAAACTTCATCTCCCGCTTGAGCGCCCGGCTACTGCGTTGTTGTCTCGGCGGTCCACGGATCGGACGCCACCGGTCGTTAGATTCACATTCCTTTCACACTTCCCTTTTATGCTAGTTTCGATACAGTCAGCATATCGGCTGAGATTGCGCGAGTACTCCATGGCCCGAAAACCACTTCCGGCGGCGCGAGTGAAACGCCGCTCACCTTCCGCACGACCCAGAGTTGCGGAAGCGCACGCGCGCCCTACCGCCGTTCGCAATAATGCCGTTCGCAATAATAATGACGAGACCTCCGAAGATGAACTCTCGGCTCTGGTCATCCGGGGCTGCCTGATCGCCCGCGACGCCGTCTTCAACGTGAGAGACTTTCTTGCCCAGGGCTCACGGCTCGCCTTTCTTGCCATCAAAGATTGCGAGAAAGAACTCGACCAGATCGAGCGCAAGATTGATGAGCAACTTCCCGAGGCCATCACCCGCGTAGGGGAAGCCAAGGCCCGCGAGTTGCTCGCCTGCTTGAAGTTCATCACCGACCTCGAGCGCATCGGCGATCTCGCCTATAGCGCGGTCATGCAATTGCAATCGCGGCGAGAAAAATTGCCGGCGGCGGACACTCGTCAATTGGTCGAGATGGCTTCTCTACTTTGCACCATGCTCGATCACGTTCATCAGGGCTTCACGACGCGGGATGTTGCGCATGCACAAATCGTTCTGCAATCCGATCCCGAGGTGGACCGGATTTGTCATTCGCTGTTTCACCGCCATTTGGCTGAACCCAATACGCCAAGTGGCCAAAGGAATTTTGACATTCTACTCGCGGCCCAGGCCCTGGAACGCGTCGGCGATCACGCCAAGAACTTAGCGGAAGAAATCTACGCCTTATCCGAAGGCCGTTCGCTGCGTCACAACGCGCGAAAGCTTTCGACTGCATAGCGATTTTTCTTAGGCAGGCACGAGGTTTCAGCCGCGCCTTCAGAAATCGCCGATAAACGAGAATTCTAGTAAGCCCAGTAGGGCCCCGTGCCGCCGGGCGTGCTCTTGCCCTGGATCGCCGTGTAGACATTTCGTCCATAGAAGAACGGCAATCCCCAGTCGAAACCAGTGATCGTGTTAGGCCCGGCCAGTTGCCCAAAAACATTGGCCGTCAAGTTGTCATTAAACAGATTGTCAGCATTCGCGACGCTGAAGTTGACCGTCCCAGTGGGCGTTCCGGTGTATCCGGCGTTGGTGGCAGAGAGGCTTAAGGTTGAGTTCGGGCAATAGAAGGCGTTGTCGTCGCCACAGACTGCAATTGCCGGGTCCGGGAAAAAGTATGCGTTCGATCCGCTGTCAAGGAAACTCTCGCTGTACTGCACGTTATTGAAATTGGTGATGAAGTTGCCGTTGTCATCTACGGGATAGACGGTCGCGCCATTCAATCCATTGTTCGACTGAGTTCCGATGCCAAACACCAGCGATCCGGTCAAACTCGCCTCAGGTCCGCCGACCGCCGGCAGTTCGATGATCACTCCATTGTTATCCGCGGAAAAAAGCGACACTGGGTTGGCCACCTGCTGCATCAAACTCTCCGCAATCGCGGTGCAGCCCGCGTTGGGGCACTCGTAATATAGATCGGGATTCTGGCTCCCCGATGGCGGCAACGCGCACGCGCCGCCGCAATCCTGCACAAAGCTTCCCACGCCGATAATGCCGTTCGCGCCCAAATTCCCAACCGTATCGGCCGGTCCTCCAGGATTGCTTGCACAGAGTGAGGTTGACGGCAGTGGAAAAGCGGTTTGATTGATCACCTGCACGGGCACCGCACTCGCTTTCTCACTCGCAATTTCGACATCCGCGGTCTGAACCGGTCCCCACGTATACCCGATCACGAAGGGAAGACACTCGGCCACCGGATTGCCATCAGTGTAGTTCTGTTGCGGGAGCGAAACTGTCAGAACGGAAGAGAGAAGTCTTAGCCCGGAGGATCCCGTGTCCACCAAAATACCGTCGATCGTCTGGCAAGTCGAAGTGCCCGGAGTGCACACGGTCACGCTGGTAAATGCGCCGTTAGCATAGTCCCCCGCCGGCCCGGCGTTCACGGTTAAGGTCGCTACATTCGATCCCGTGGGCGGCGGCGTTTGCGTCGTAGTCGACGAGGATCCGCCTCCGCAGGCACCGGCGAACAACAATGCGCCGCAAGCCGCGGCTGTCATGATTCCATTCCGGATCGCTAGATTGCCACCCATCGTCGTCCGCACCATCGCGCATGCGCCTTTCATCGGATCGCCTCCGCTTTGACTCCCGCAGGCAGCATGTCAGGAATGTAGGCTCTACCCGCGAACGACCGCATGTGCCCGCCCGACTCGACCACGAGCCCGGGCTGGTTAATCAGCAGCGGCCTTCGACCCGTTCGCAGGTTCGCCTGTGCCTGCGCCGCCTGCTGGTACGGCGCGAAATAGGTAGCTAAAACCTGACGCATATCAGGCGGCCACGCGCCTTGCCATGCGACCGCAAACACCTTGCCGGTAGCCGGCGAAACATACTCGCGCACAACCACTCCACTCGCAGCGGTGATTTCGTGGACTGTATAGCTTTCGGATTGCGTGGTGCTCCGACTGCCTTGCATGTGCACCTGGTCCGCTAGCACTGCACTCGCGTTCTCGCCAAGGCCGGCAAAGGCGGGCAAAGCAACCATCAGCATTGCTGCCGAAATCATGGCTGGGCACATCGCCAAGGTCACGTGATAGTGACGACGTGGAAAAATCCGCGTTTCATTCATGGGAAAGGCACTCCTTATGGCCAGAACGCAACGTGTTGGAAGCGACAAAACTATCGAACTGAGGAGCTAGCGGCGATATCAGTCATCCAATCGAGATGCAGGATTTGGCCCGTGAGCCGTCCACAGCATACGGTTTCGCTCATGGTAGATAGGTTCTAGTTAGTTTTTTAGATTGGTCATTCGCTGGCTGGGTTGCCGGGCGAAACGTAAAGAGTTTGTAAAGAAGATGTCGGTCAGCCGGATGCCTTAGCGCCAGGCCGCAGTCAATGAAAATCGTGCGACGTGGTTTCGGCTCGAGTAACCCGAAGCGGCGAAACTTTTTCTGCCCGGACATGAATAACGTTGTCTTGATTCTGCAGAATTCCCTCGATCATCACAAAGCGCTCGGAGATCAGCAGCACACGATTCCTTTGCAGCAGATCGGGGCTGAAGATTGCATTGGCAATTCCCGTTTCATCTTCCAGGCTCATAAACATCATTCCCTTTGCTGTACCAGGCCGCTGGCGGGCGATGACGCATCCGCCAATTCGCAAACGCTGTCCATTCGGAAGATGCGCCAGATCGCAAGCGCGGATAATTCCCATTCTCTGCATTTCTGCGCGCCGATACTGCATGGGATGTGGCCCTACTGTCAGCCCGGTCGCGCGAAAATCCGCCACCAGCCGCTCTTCGTTCGTCATCGCCGCAAGCGGAGATCCCTGCTCAAATTCCTGCAACTCATCAAGCAGTGGACCCGACCAGCGCACCGCCCGCTCCACCTGCCACAAAGCATCGCGACGATGGAAAGACCTTTCACCACGGAGACCCAGAGGCACAGAGGAATTCTTTTGATCAAGATCAATGATTGGACCTTCTGCAGCACAATCTTTTGCTGAATGAGAATTTCCCTGAATGTTTTTCTCCGTGTCTCTGTGCCTCCGCGGTAGATTTCCGATTTCGTTCAATGCTCCGATTTCCGCCAGCGTCGTCAACTCATCCTTGCGTAACTCGGGCACGCGCCGAGCCAGATCGTGAATCGAAGCAAACCGCGCCAAACTTCTTTCCCGAACCAACGCCTGCCCCGCGGGCCCCCGCAACCCGCGCGCATATTTCAATCCCAGACGTACCGACGGCTGAGAGCTGACAGTCGACGGCTCCAGCGTGCACTTCCAATCGGACCGCGTCACATCCATGGGTAGCATTTTCAATCCGTGGCGTTGCGCATCCTTCACAATCGTTGCGGGATGGTAAAAGCCCATCGGCTGATTATTCAGCAGCGCCGCGGTGAATGCGGCTAAGTAGTGGCATTTCAAATACGCGCTCGCATAAGCAATCAGGGCGAAGCTCGCGGCATGAGATTCCGGAAATCCATAAAGCGCAAACGAAGTAATCGACTGGATAATCTGCTCCTGCATCTCGCCGAGAATTCCATTACGCGTCATGCCGGCGCGCAGCTTTTGTTCGATCACTTTCATCCGTGCTTCCGAACGTTTGAATCCCATGGCGCGCCGCAACTCCTCCGCCTCGCCGCCGGTGAAATTGGCTGTGATCATGGCCATGCGCAGCAATTGCTCCTGAAACAGCGGCACGCCCAACGTTCGGCCAAGCACCGTTTCGAGCGACGGATGCGGATACGTGACCTCTTCACGACCTTGCCGCCGCTTGAGAAATGGATTGACCATATTTCCTACAATCGGCCCCGGCCTTATGATCGCTACTTGCACGACGATGTCGTAGAACTTTTTTGGCTTCAGCCGCGGCAAGCAAGCCATTTGCGCCCGGCTCTCCACCTGAAACATTCCTACAGTGTCCGCTTTTTGAAGGGTCGAATAAACCGTGGGATCGTCTCCCGGAAGATGCGCGAGATCCACTTCTTCGTGATAGTGATCGCGAATCAGATCGAGAGAATCTTTCAGCGCCGCCATCATACCGAGGCCTAGCAGATCGACCTTGATGATGCCCATGTCGGTGCAATCTTCTTTATCCCATTGCACGACCACGCGGCCCGGCATGGAAGCGGGTTCCAGCGGTACGACCGAATCGAGGCGGCCTTCACAGATGACCATGCCTCCAGAATGCTGTCCCAGATGCCGTGGCAAATCCTGCACGGCGAGACACAGCTCGAAATATTTGCGGATCCGCGGATGCTTAAGATCGAGCCCCGCATCGCATAGCCTGCGATCAAGCGCATCATGCTCGTCTTTGAATTCCCAGGTTGCGACCGCCGATGAAATTCGCTTTAGCGTCTCCGCATCGAACCCCATCGCCTTGCCCATTTCGCGCGCCGCCATGCGATTGCGATAGGTGATCACGTTGGCGGTCATCGCCGCGCCCCGCTGTCCGTAACATTGATAGACATATTGAATAACGCGCTCGCGCTCGTCGCCGCTCGGCAAATCAAGATCGATGTCGGGCCATTCGCCGCGTTCCTCGGAAAGAAATCGTTCAAACAATAATTCCATGCCGATGGGATCAACCGCCGTAATGCCAAGCGAGTAGCAAACTGCGCTATTGGCGGCCGATCCGCGGCCCTGCACTAAAATTTTCTGTTCGCGGCAGTAGCGCACCAGGTCCCACACGATCAAAAAGTATCCGGCTAGTTTCAGATGTTCGATCAAATTCAATTCCCGCTCAATTTGCCGGCGCGCGCGCTTCTTCAACTCCGCCTCCGCGCGCCCATACCGGCTCTGCCAGCCTCCCCACGCGCGGTCGCACAGAAAAGACATCATCGTTTCTCCTTCGGGCACTGGATAACGGGGAAATTCATATCCAAGATCATTGAGCGTGAATTCCAGACGCGAAGAAAGTTCAAGAGTGTGGGCGATGGCCTGCGGAACATCTGCAAAGAGCGCTCGCATCTCCGCCGGAGATTTGAGAAAACGTTCAGCATTGCGCGCCAGCAGGCGTCCGGCTGTGGCCAGCGTACGATGATGTCGCAGCGCGGTAAATGCATCTGCCAACTCACGCTCCCGAGGCGACGCATAATTCACGCCATTGGTCGCAAGCAGCGGCAGGTGCAAAGTCTTCGCTATCTCAATCGCAACCCGATTGCGATATTCCTCGTCGCGATGAAAATGCCGTTGCAATTCGACGTAAACATTTGTTCTCCCGAATATTTCCGTCAATCGACGTACCGCATCGCACGCCGTCTGCGGCCCATCCTGCTTGAGCGCGGCAGCCAGCGGCCCTTCGTCTCCGCCCGTCAGACAAATGAGACCGTCGGCATGCTCTATAAAGTCCGCATCCGCCGCAGAGGCGCCTTCTTTGCGCCCCACCCGTAATTTCATTTTCGTGATCAGACGGCAAAGATTTTGATAGCCTGCACGCGAAGCAACCAGCAGGGGAAGCCGGAATTCACCACGGAGAAAGGGCGGAAGAGCAGCACACGTGATTTCCGCCCCAATATGGGCCTTGATCTTTGCTTTTTTTGCGGCAAGATGAAAACGCGGTGAGCCGTATAGTCCGTCGCGATCGAGCACCGCCATCGCCGGCATCGCGAAGTTCGTGCACACCGCAACTAATTCCTCGGGAAGCGAAGCGCCTTCGAGAAAACTGAATGCGGAGCGGGAATGAAGTTCAACGTACATCAGTTCCAGTTGCCAGTTCCCAGTTGCCAGTTCCTTGGGTTGGAAGCTGGCAACTTTCTTTAGTCGTACATTCCTTCTACAAGCCACTTCCCGCTCAGCCTGTCCAGCACTAAGCGATACAACGCGAGGCCAATTGCTGGTTGCCCGTCACCGAGCGTTTGTCCTCTTTCATCAGACTGGCAACTGGCAACTGGCCGCTGGCAACTGTTTTCTGAGGAAACCGCAATGTCCCACTCTTCGCGCGACCAACCTTCCTGTTCCGACCAATCGCCGGAAGAACGCCACGGGCCAGCGCTCCAGACGATTTCTCCGGCGATGTCCTCGCCATCAAAGCAGCGCAGTTGCACCGGCTTCGCTTCGCGTACAGTAACGATCGCGTTAAGCGGCGGACGAAACAGGCGCAACGCAATCACCGCGCTCATTCTTTCTTCGCCATTTACTTTTGTATTTCCTGCAAGACTTCCCGCGGGTTTACATGCGCTGTCGTTTTCTTGCATGGACATCTCTTCTTTATCTTTCTTTCGATTTCCAGACGGCTTGACTTTTCTACTCGCCGAACGCTCTTCGACTACAGGCTCTACCGGCGCGAAATGCCGCATTGCAAACGCGTCTTCACGATGCGTATCCAGCAATTCCACCGACCCTGCTCTTCCCTCGCCGACAATTCCCGCAATCCGCGCCAGCGTCAGCTCCAGCTTTTCAGGCTCGGGAAAAACTGGCTGAAACAATCCACTTTGCAATGATCGTGGGCGCGCCGGTTGCACCGACAAATCAATTTTCACAATGGGCGCTCCCGGCGGATGCGCCTGCAAATCAAGCTGTAACAAGTTCAGAAACACTTTCGTGTCCAGCATGGGAGTCGGCAAGCACACACTCCGAGTGAATTTTTGGGCGATCTTTCCCGTGAATATTCGCGTGCGCGTTTCATCAAACGACGCACAATCGTTCGCCTGCGGCGCTGCGAGTTGCAGTTCCAGATGCAACTCCTGTGCCGCCAACGCTCGCGCTCGCAAGCGCGCGCATACTTGCTCCAGCATGCGATTCAGCAAAAATGCAAGCGGTTCCAGCAACACGATGGGATATTCCAGTTCCACGCTCTCGGCAAAAATCAGCTGCGGTTCCCATACGCGCAAATTGCGCGGCGTCGTGCCCCGCGCCAATTTTTGCAGACGGACTCCCTGCTGCCCCAAGCGCTCGCTGACTGGAACTTCGGGCAAAGCCGCCAGCGCCCGCAATTTTCGAATGCCCCAGCAATCAAAAGTTTCCGTCCAGCGCGTAGCTTCGTTCGCATCGGAAGAAAAACATTCCAGCAACACATCCACCGGCAGATCTCCCAACCGCTCAGCTTCATGACCTTCGGGAATCAAAGTCACGCCGGGAAATCCACGTGCCGCGAGTAAAGCAGTGTCTGGATTTGCCGCCACGGCAATGTTTGCTTCCAGTCCCATCTGAGAAACGCTGCGTGATAAATCAGTGGCAACCTTCGGCAGCGGACCAAGCAGCGGCTCCAAGCCAGAAAGGTTCAACAACACCGTGCCAGGCGACGTATCTTCCACTTCGGGAGAGAACGATTGCGCACAATCGAGCAGAGCGGCGTGCGCCGACGACTCCTGCGATTCCGAGCATAGGCGTAGCTCGAGATTCTCCCATGCTTCGAGCTGCGACTTAGTCGCGCCTATCTCTATTCCAGATTGCCGCGCTCTTTCGTTGAGCGCCACGACTTTTTCCAGCGGAGGCCGGCCGTCGAGCACAGCGACCGGGCGCACGCGCAACTCAGGCTCAAAGCGAATAATCGCTTGCACGGAAAAATCGAGGATGAAAATACAGGCAAACATAAAAAACCAGTTGTCAGGTTGCAGGTCTTGGTCTTAGAAAAACCATTTGTCCAAGAACTCGTGTCAGCCATCGGAGACCAGAAACCTTAACACCTAGACCTTGCCTCGAATGGCTATCCCGCCCAAGTAGCTCGACTTTGAAAATTTGCTTTCGTCGACTGCACCGGCTTGCGTTCCAACTTGCGCTGCAACCGCGAATGCACCAATTCGGTGGTGATTTCGAATTGGTCCAATAATTCAGCATGCGATAACTCCGCCTGCATAGGCGGATTTCTTGACAGCTGATAGCTGATGGCTGATGGCTTTTTCGGGCCCGATACCTTCACCAGCATCGACGAGCAACTCCCGGCAATTGGTTGCCGTTCCAATACCAGCAGCACGGTCGGCGTATGCTCAACCGCGCGGCGAAAGCGGAACCACGATGCCAGGGGAATTCGCCGCGCACTCGCAGCAGGAACATCGCCGAGATCGAGGGCGATCATTCCGAAACCATTGCTCTGCAACAGCAGGTCGGTGACTTTCAGCAATTGTCCTAACCGCGATTCCCAGCGCCGGGTGTCCGTATTTAGCCGACGGCTGGAAGTGCGGCGGCTAAAACCGTATTCATTCTTAGCGGCATGTGGTATGCCTGAAGGCATACCCTGATACGAACCAGATGGACATGAATCGAGCGTAGCTAGATACGGGTTGCGTTTTTCTCCGCAGCGCACCCATAGCAAACGGCTCATCTTCATGCCCGCCGCCGCCGCGGATGCAGGATCGAATGCATCGCTTGCATCCACCAGCGCGCAAACCTCTCCGCGCTCGGTGGCGCGAGCCAGTGCGAAGAGCAATATGCTGGTCCTTCCCGAAGAGGCCGTGCCAAAGATTTCTGTGAGGCAACCGCGAGCCAGACCGCCGGTGAGCGAATCCAGTTGCGGAATACCGCTCGAAACCATTTCCGGCGCCGGACGTACATCGAGGCGCGATGCAGGAACGACCGCTGCTAACTTTGGGCTTGCGCCCATGCGGGCCAAAATTTCCGCAGTCTTGCTTGTGATCTTCGCGGCATTTGGACGCGGGGAATACAGCGAAGAAAAAGGGCGGCCCGTGGCCGCCGATGAAAAAACCGGAGAGGCAAACATACTTTCTCGCAATTGTCAGGGAACGTAGAGGGCAGGATCAGCCCAGGCGAATTTTTAAAATTTCGCTTTTTGTTCGCCATAAAAGTATCTCTCTCCTGCCGTCCCTTGTCAAGGCAGTTAGCGCAAATCATGATTCCGAAGTGCCAACTTGAAGATTTACAAGAATATTGCTGAGAAATCTGGTGAGTGAAATTCGGCCTAAGGCGACTTCAGCATCCTCGGAAAACGCAAGTCCGCAGGCCCTGCGACGGGACTCGGAACAGACCGCTTTTGTTATAATTTGATTCTCGTCGCACCTGCGGCGCTATCGTCTAGGGGTTAGGACGGAAGATTCTCAATCTTCAAACCCGGGTTCGATTCCCGGTAGCGCTACCAAACCTTC
>JGI12635J15846_10000066_pt1 | contig 67702 bp, 75 predicted proteins | sample BlaSpr_A8_OM2_M2_FD_15846 | JGI IMG/M metagenome (IMG submission 15846)
CCGGCGTCAGCACTTCGCTCTCGTCAATGAAGTCCACTTCCAGCGCCTGCAGCACTTCCGCTTCCGAAAAATGCCCGATGCGCACCTTGGCCATCACCGGAATCGTCACCGTCTTCATGATTTCGCGGATCACCTTGATGGACGCCATCCGCGCCACGCCGCCTTCCTTGCGAATGTCCGAAGGCACGCGCTCCAGCGCCATCACCGCGCAGGCTCCCGCCTTCTCCGCGATGCGGGCCTGGTCGGCGTTCGTAACGTCCATAATCACGCCGCCCTTCAACATCTCTGCGAGCCCGACTTTGACCCGCCATTCATTCGAACCCTTAGCCTTGCCGCCATGACCGTTGCCGCTGCCGTTTGGTTTCTTTGCTTGCATGTTCCTTCTCCTCTGAAAATTTGGGAATCCCCAAAAACCCTTTATTGCGCGGCGCGAACCCGCTCAAAGTGTTCCTTGTCAATCGCCACAAATCGCGCCGTTCCCCGCGCCAGCAGGTTGCCCTCGGCGTCGCGAATCTCTCCCACGCGAAACCTGTTTCTGCCCTTCTCTTCCTCCTGCCAGCCTTCCACCACAATTTCCCGGTCCACCGGCACCGGCTTCCGGTACACCACGTTCAACTCCGCGGTCACGGCCTTCTCCTCCGTCAATTTCGAAATCTTTCCCATGGCTTCGTCCAGCACCACCGCGATGATCCCTCCGTGCGCGAAGCCCGCTCCGCCGGCGTAGTTCGCTCCCAGCACGAAACGTCCCCGGATCCGCCTGGCGTCGAAGTCCAGATCAAACACCAGCCGCATGCCCGCTTCGTTGTTTCCGCCGCAACCAAAGCAGCGATTCGCTTCCTGTGTTTCGAGTTTGACGATTTTCGCCATCCCTACACCAGCGCCACGTGCGCGCGCTCCGCCCGCCGCGTGCCCCGCTGCCGCTTGCGCATTTCGCTTTTCAGCAACTCCGCCAGCGTCGCTACGCCGCGCGCCAGCTCCTTTTCGTTAAGGCTCGCAAACCCCAGCCGCAACGTGTTCGGCATCGGCGATTGCACGTAAAAATATCTTCCCGGCGCAAAGAGCACGCCGCGTTCCCGCGCATGAATCATCAATTCGCTCGCATCGAATCCCGGCGGCAGTTCCAGCCACAGGCACATCCCGCCTTCCGGCTTCGTCCACCGCACGCCTTCCGGCATCTGCTTCCGCAATGCTTCATCCACCGCGCGCAATCGATCCGCATAAACCTTGCGCATCTTCGCCAGGTGCTTCTGAAACAATCCGCGCTTCAGGAACTCCGCCAGCGTCGCCTGCGCCAGTTGATCCGTGTGCAGGTCCGTCATCTGCTTCACCAGCCGAAGCCGTTCGATCGCCGCCGCGGGCGCGACAATCCATCCCACGCGCAATCCGGGAAACGCCACCTTCGCAAAACTGTCTATATGGATCACCAGATTCCCGCGGTCCAGTTGCTTCAACGAAGGAATCCGCTCTTCTTGCGCGTTCAGCCGCGCGTAAATGTGATCTTCCACCACCGGAACCTGATAACGCCCCGCCATTTCCAACACCCGCCGGCGCGAAGCTAGCGGCATCGAGGTTCCCGTCGGATTCTGAAAGTCCGGCGTCAGCACCAGCAACTTCACGCGATTCGCCGCCAGCGTGGCTTCCAGCGCTTCCAGATCGATTCCCAGCGCGCTGTCTGGCTCCGCGTGCGTCCGTACCGGCACGCCCAGGCACCGCGCCCGCACCCCGTGAAATACCGCCGAAGCCCCCGGATACGTCGGATTTTCCAGTACCACCGTATCCCCAGCGCGCACAAACGCCTTCGCGATCAAATCCAGCGCCTGCTGGCAGCCGTCCGTAACCAGCAGCGTTTCGTCCTTCGCAGGAATCCCGTCCTGCCGCAGCATCTCAAGCAACGCTTCTTTCAATGGAGCGTATCCGTCCGATGCCCCGAGGTTCAGGATGTCCTGCCCTTCGCGACGCAACGCCGCCTGCGAACACGTCTGCAACTCTTCCACGGGGAAGAATGCCGGGTCAGGCCGCGCCATGACAAATGACAAGGAATTCACCGGCGCCGAAGCCGTCAAGCGGCTCAAAATCTCTTCGCTACGCTCGTCCGCAAAAAGCAGTTCCCAACGCAAACCATTGCTGCCCGACAAACTCGCCGGCGCCGGCGGCGTGATCTTCAATCCATTTCCATTGTTGCGAATGAACGTGCCGCGGCCCACGTGGCCCTGGATTAATCCTTCCGATTCCAGCTCGGCATACGCGTTCGCCACCGTCGTGCGATGCACGCCCAGCGTCTGCGCCAGTTCCCGGCTTGCGGGAATCCGGTCGCCGGGGCGCAAATCGCCCGCGTGCACCAGGGAGCGCAGTTGGTCGCGCAGTTGAATGTAGAGGGGAATGTGGCTTTCGGGCTGAAGGTGTAATGGCAGCATTGTCTCTCACCCCAGCCTAATTCTACCAGAAATTGGCCTAGCAAAAGAGCCAATTTGTCTTCCGCGCTCTGCCTGCTTATGGCACAGGCACTCCTGCCTGTGCTCTTGGGTTTTCTTACTCTGGTCCCTGCATCCGGCTCATCCTCACTCCGGCCGGATCCCACCCGCACCGTTCTCCTCTCCCGCCTTCAAATCGCGGACGCACAACTTCGTCCAATCCCTGGCATCGCACTGGTAGATCTCTTTCATCGGCAAATCCTCGTCCTGCACTTCGTACGTGCCGGACTGCATATCCTCGCTATCATCCGCCGAAGCCACCACCACCGGGCTTCCCTCCCTAACCCGCAAGCGAAACTGCTTCGTCGCCGCCTCATAATTCGAATACAAAAAACAGTGCCCCACGCATGCCCGGTCGACTACGTGCAGCGCCACCATCCGATAATCCGGTGGCTCAAAAATCGTCGCGATTACGCGCGTCCCCGGCGGCAACTCCCGCGTAATCCTTTCCGCGGACTCTTCCATCCGGTCCGCCTGCCGCGTATCTCGGTAAACAAACGTGAAATACACCGCCGCACACGCCCCCAGCGCGAACAGATGCCACTTCCTTGGCCGCAGCGTCCCCAGCCAGCAAAATGCAAAAATCGCGCTGATCAGCGTCAGTCGTGTCACCAGCAGTCCAATCCATCCTGCATTTTCATCCGGCCGTAGATTTTCCGGCAGCAGCGACGTCAGGCAAAACGCCACGGCATAAAATTCCGGGAACAACCTCCGCTCTTTGCCATTCTCTCTTCCCCGGGGCCAGGGCAATAAATCCACCAAAGTCGCCGCCGCCACAAACACAACCATCGCCAGAGCCACGTACCGCGTCGCCGGGCGGAAAACCCAAAACTGGTCCGCTCCATTCCACTGAAAAAACGGCGCGTCCGGCCAGTCCGGCTGATATTCCGGATGCCGCGCCAGCATCCACCGCACCAGCAGTCCAATTCCAATTGCCGCCGCGGGAGGAAGCCACTCCGCCCAGCCTCGCATGCGCGGCCACAGCAACCGGTACGCCCCAGCCGCCGCCAACCACAAAAATCCCAGCGGATGCGCCAGCAACACCAGCGGAGCCAACCCCCCCGCAATCAAAATCCCTCGCCGCTCGCCATGCCCAAGCGCCGCCAATCCAAAACACGCCAACCCCAGCGACAAGTAGTAGTTCATGAATCCCATGTAAAACACATACCCGTACGCCAGCATCGCCAATCCCGGCGCCAGCAGCCACGGCCGTTTCCGCGTCGCCACGCTCACCAGCGTGAACACGCCCCAGAAAAACGCCAGCACGCACACCGAAACCGCGATCTTCTCCGCCACGCCAAATCCAAAAATCGTGCTCAGCTTCAACAGCATCAAATCAAACAGCACATTCTTCCACTGCCACACCGCATACACTCCCGGCGCTTTCCCGTCCCCAACCAACTGCGCGAGCCAGGCGTTGTACACGTGGCTCGCCAAGTCTCCTGCCTGAATATGCCGCTGCCAGAAACACGGAATCAGAATCGCCACCGAAACCAGCAACGCCAATCCCAGCTCCGTTTTCGCTTGTAGTTCCGAAGGAGAAACTTCTTCAGGCCGAGGTACAGTTTCACCCCGAAGCTCGCCCGTCACACCCACCTCAGTTCGCATGCGCCGTATTGTATCGTTTCCCGCCGCCCATCCAAAAACGGGCAAGCCTCACGGTCCACGCAAAACACGCGCTGTCATTCTGCCTGCCCGCCGCAGGTGGGAGGGCATCCGACAAGGTCCGGTGTTCGGACTCCGGTGGTGTTTTCCGGAGTTGGCCGAAGAACCTTAACTTTAGCAGCACTACTCAATTTATGGTTAGGAGTGAGAACGGGACAAAAAGTCGAGACTGCCCTACCGTATCGGCTGCGCCTCGCCCAGCTTCTTCAGCCGGTCGCGCAATTTCCTCTGCAACGGATTCGGCGTGTTCGGATTAAACGCCACCAGGTACCACAGCGGCTGCGTCTTGTCCTTGCTCAGATACGTCAGAGTCGTCGCATCGGCATTCGGGTGCCGCGCCACATTCTCCCGAATCGCCCCATACGGGTGCTTCGCCAGCTTGCTCAAGGTCTTCGCATTCGTCCGCGGGTGCTCGCTGATCAGCCTAAGCATGTAATAATCTTCTTCCGGAGCCTGCTTCACCAGCTTCTCCAGCATTTCCGGCTTCGCTTCCGCACTCAACACCAGTCCGATCTTCTCGTCCCAGGCCGTGTTGATTTGGTTCAATTCCCGGGTCCGCGCGTGGATCAACTCTTCCAGGCTGCGCCGCTCCTGCTGCATCCGCGCGATCGGCAACTGGGTCCCTTCGAGCGAATCCAGCACCCGCAAAAGGTGCTGGCGTTCCCCGAACACGATCTGCGAAGTGCGATCGATCCGCCCGTTTTCCTTTTCTTTGTGTTGCACAAGGTCCGAACGTCGCATGTTAGGATGCTCCCAATTCCCACCGGGCCTGTCACCGAATGGAACGAATTCTTTGCCGGCCTGCTCTCGAAGGCTCATACAATTGGCACTACTTTCTGGTCCTGGTTGCGGCTCGATTGGATTATCGTCCTGCGCTGCGGTAGGGTAAAGATTCGCGCCTCGAGCCTGTGCCCGATGTGCAACGCCCGTCAATTGGATGCAATTGGGCCGATTGTGGCCGCGAGAAAAGGAACCCCCATGTCGGCATTTCAGGAGCACCACGACGAACTGGAGCACTTTGAGCAGCGCTTTGGCCGCGACCGCGGCCGCCTGGCCGTCTCCCTCGACCGCATCACCAACGCCCTGGTCCTCGTCGGCCAGCACGGCGTCTACTGCACCAGCCAGCGCAACCCCACCGTCCCCGCCATGGACCTCCGCATGGTCACCCAGGAGCTCACCAACGCCAAAGAACTCATCCAATCGGTAATGGAAGAACTCCGCAAGGCCCGCGAAACCAACTAATCATCTCTCGGGTACCCCCTCCCTTTTTGAGGACGCGGATATTTCTCAGCGTCTAAAATTGACCCTGAGTAGCGTTATTCTCCTCACATGACTACGGTGCATCGCACAACTCCAAAGTTCTTCGCTATTCTTTCTTTCTTAGTTTTCGGTGTGATCGGTTGTGTCCCCGCGTTCTCTTGGCAAACGACGAGCAAACAGCAACAATCCACCATCCATCTCAGAGATAACTCCGATTGGTGGTCGCTCACCAAAGACGGCGCACCCGATGAGGTCATCAAGTTCCAAGAGCGCGAATTACCTCGCGGTAACTTCCGGATTCTTGCAATCGATTTGGACGAAGGCTTGATGGACCGCGCGATTGGAAAACTGGGAGTTGCTACAACCGTCGAGCGCGGCGACGCCTCGACTGGACGGCATCAGGTTTGTTACGTGTCCGTTGGGGAGACTACAAACACATATCTCATCTTCGAAACCGGGGAGGTCAATGACGCTTTCTATTTATTTAGCGGGGGTACCCAGTGGAGCGGCAACGAAAAATGTTTCGCCACAAAGAATGTGACCAGCAAAGCGTCGACCGGGTCCGGCTTGATTCTCGGATTGGCTCCCTCCCAGGTAGTTGCCATCCTTGGGGAGCCCAGCATCCGCCGCAAAGACGAACTAAGCTACTACCTCCACACGCGAAAGAAAACTTCCCAAGCCGACTTGAAAAGACTTCGTCAAGAGCACCACGAAATGAGCGACAAGGAATTCAGTGACAACTACGCATTCTACGATCTCACGGCCGAGATAGTTCTGAAATTTAAGGATTCCAAGCTAGCGTATCTCGCCGTCTCAAAACTAGAAACGTACTGATCATTCACTTCGACGGCTCACCGCTTCTCCACCGGAATCACAAATTTCAGTGCCGTGTGCGTCGGGCTGAAGCCCACCACCTTCACATCCTTCAACCCCGCCTTGCGTCCCGCGCCGATCACGTCCATTTCCGTGATGCTCTTCTGCCCCTTCGGATAAACCACCCACAACGCCACGCTTCCCTTCATCTTCCCCGCAATCTTCTTTACCTCTCTGAGTCTCTCGCGCGTTTCGGCACCAAAGAAAATCCAACCGATTCCATCTACAATCTTCCCCGGCGCCACCGCCGACTTCTGCTCCTTCAATTTCTTCAAGAATTCCCCGTCCAACTTTCCAAACACTGCCACCGGCTCCCCCGGCTTCACTCCCAGTTTCTCCACCACCGTCTTCGGATTCGCAATCTTCTCTCGCCACTGCTCCGCCGGCTCACCCAGCTCAAAAACCACTAATCCCTCATCCGTCTTCAACCGCAACTCGCCATCTTTCGCTTCCACCCCGCGTATCGCCGAAAACGGAATCTTCCGGCGCTCTTCGCCGCGAAACACGATCTCCGCCGTCTCCAGTAATGCCTTCCCGCGCACACTTTTCCCTCCCCATCGTGCGGTGCAAACCACTTCTTGCCCCATCGCCGGCCCTCCTCGCTAAATTGTCCGTGGATTCATTCCGCGCCGTTCCAACCTGCCGCTTCCAGCGCGCGTCTACTTCAAATAAGGGTTCGTTTCCTTCTCTTGGCCGATCGTCGTCGATCCCCCGTGGCCGGGGTGTACCAGCGTCTCATCCGGAAGCTGCATCAGCTTTTCGCGCAACGACTCCATCATCTGCACCATCGAGCCGCCCCACAGATCCGTCCGCCCGATGCTCCCCGCAAACAGCGTATCTCCCGCAAATAGTTGCGGCTGCGCCAGCTTCACCTTCCCGCTATCCTTCGGCATGTAAAGCGACACGCTCCCCGGCGTATGCCCCGGCGTATGAATCACGCTCGCCTGAAAACCTCCCCACGGCAGCGTATCGCCATCCTTCAGCACATGATCCACTTCCGTAAGCTCCGGCGTCGCCAGTCCAATGAACGCCGCCTGCTCTTCCATCCCGTGATATAGCGGCAAATCTTCGCCATGCATCATCACCGGCGCGCCCGTGTACATGTGCAGCTTCGCCAGCCCGCCCACGTGGTCTATGTGCGCGTGCGTGCTGATGATCGCCTTCACTTTCAACTTATAGCGACCCAGCATGCTCAGGATGCGCTCCACCTCGTCGCCGGGGTCGATCACAATCGCTTCCAGCGTCTTCGGGTCCCCGATAATCTGGCAGTTGCACTGCAGCATCCCCACCGGAATCTTCATGTAAATCATGTCCGGATGAGCCGCGTCCGACGTCTGCGCCATTTTGTGCATTGCGTCCATGCCCTGCAGTATATCCACTTTCCCCAGATTTTCCCCAGGTCCCTCAATGTTAGCGCACAGCCTCAGCCAGGAACTGTCACATAAGGGGCAATTTTGCGTGGCACTGCCTCCGATGCCCATCCCGCGCTTTCCGCGAGATGCGGGACCTTACATCTTCGGGCCACCGAACGCGGACCACGAATCCTGCTGCCACCTCTCACATTTGCTAAACTGGAACCTCACAAAGGAACGAACTTGGAAGCCCTGTCCCCAACCCTATCCACGCCTCTCGCCGAATTGCATCGCCAATCCGGCGCGCAACTCGCCTCCTGGTTCGGCTGCTCCCTTCCCGACCACTTCGGCGACTGGCTCGCCGAATACCGCCACCTTCACAAAAGCGTCGCCCTGCTCGACAAAAACTACCGCGCTTACCTCGACTTCGCCGGCCCCGACCGCGTCCGCTACCTCAACGCCATCCTCACCAACAACATCAAAGACCTGCGCGAAAATCACGGCACCATCTCGCTCTTCCTGAATCCGCAAGGCCGCATCCTCGCCGAAATCGAAACCTACGATCTCCCAGAAAAACTCTTCTGCGTCTCTTACGCCATCGTCCGCGAACCGCTCATCGCCGCCCTCGACAAATACATCATCATGGACGACGTCACCCTCACCGACCGTACTCCCGACTTCGCCACCCTCGCGCTCGAAGGCCCCAAAGCCGCGCTCCTCGCCGAAGAACTCACCGGCGTCGATCCCGCCGATCTCGCCGAACTCGAAACCCGCCTCGTCTCCGTGCAGCGCATTCCCTGCCGCCTCGGCAAGCGCTCTCCGGGCGGCGGCACCGCCAGCGCCGAATTCCTCGTTGATCGCGCGCACGCCGAATCCCTCTGGAAAATCCTTCTCGAAGCCGCGCGCATACACGGTGGCGGCCCTGCCGGCTACCAGGCGCTAAGCTCCACGCGCCTTGAGCAAGGCATCCCCTGGTACAGCTACGACTTCGGCGAAAAGCAAATTCCCCACGAAGCCGGCCTGCAGGACTCCCATATCAGCTACACCAAAGGCTGCTACACCGGCCAGGAAATCGTCGAACGCGTGCGCTCCCGCGGCCAGGTCAATCGCGTGCGTGTCACTCTCAAATACGATTCGCCGCAACCGCCTGCGCCCGGCACGCCGCTCCTCTCCGAAGGCAAAGAAGCCGGCTTCACCACTCGCGCCGCCTTTTCTCCCGCGCTCAACGCCCCCATCGGCATGGCCTACCTCCGCCGGGAAAAATCCACCCCCGGTTCCATCGTCGAACTCCCCGACGCCACCGGCTCCGCCACCGTCCTCGCCACGCCAATTGCCTGATCCCATAGCCCCGGCGTAAAATCGCCCCACCATGTTCGAGCACTACACCGAGCACGCACGCCGTGCGATATATTTCGCAAAATATGAAGCTGCGCATGCTGGTAGTCGGTCGATTGATCCCGAGCATCTTGCTCTTGGACTTCTTTGGGACTCCTATCCGTTAGTGAGATATCTAAATTCGAGCGCCGCAACTCTACCTGGTTTAAGGGAGAAGCTTGGGGTTCGATCTAACCGCAGAAAGCCACTCTCGATGAACGACCAGATACCCCTGTCAATGCGTTCCAAAAAAATCATACGAGAAACGGCAGTCGCGTCGGACGATCTCGGACAGAGACACATCGGGCCTGAGCATTTGATGCTGGCTTTGCTCAAGGTCAAGAAATCCCTCCTGGATAAAATATTTCCGGGAGGGCACGCCGATCTGAATTCTCTCAGAAACCGCATTGCGAAAGTCCCGCCCCCTCTGACAAACGCAGAGGCTAAGGGGAATTCCGTGACCGTTGCAAGTGTGCTTGAATCCTTGACGGCAGGTGTCGACGACATATTTCTGCCTTATTTGGCGGATGAACTTCAATTCATGGGCGTGAACGGGAATTTGCATCTTGGAAGGAATGCCTTTGTTGGGAGCAAGAAGGATCTCCTCGGGCCGTTCTCCGGCAAGACGGTGACCTTCAAACTAGAAGACGAAGAGAAGAAATCACCTGGCATTCGCATTTGCACGCTCCTCTGGAAGGAGCCCAACAAAGTAGGAAAACTCGATGAGGAGGACCTTCGTCTGACTGCCCTGTCTTCGGTGGGTAACGACAACTTCTCGGTTTTCCTGATTCAAGTTGCTTTATCTGCGGCAAGCCCAACGAAGGAAGGGCCGGGCAACTAGGCCGGGGTAGTCAACTCCCGTATCTGCCGCCCCAGTCTCCCCCGGTCCTCCGGGTCCATCGCGATAAACTGCACCGCAATCCCGTAGTGCTCCTGATACCGCCGCACCACCGCGCGTCCCCGCACCTGTCCCACAGGCATATCCAGCAGGATCTGCACCAGGCTGCGTATCGCCACTTTTTTCTTGGTTCGCAAAAACAGCCCGCCGAGCGCGAGGCTCTCCACATGCGAAACGTCCCGCTGCAACCCGGAACGCCACGCCACCAGCACGTTCGCGGGCGGTTTTATCCGCGGGTAGGCCCTTTGTTCAACGCCACTCATGCCCCCGTCCTTACAGTGTCCGGCAGTCTAGCGGTGGCTGGGGTCTACGTCCAGAAAAACTTCAGTCAAATTCGCGTTTCGGCGGGGTCTGCTCGGGCCCCACGCGCCCGGCGGCAATATCGGCCTTGAAGTAGTTTTCGCCCTTCATCGGGACTCCCGCCAACCGCCGCAACATGGCGATCTGCCCCACGTGATTCAGCGCGTCCGCCACCGGTCCCTGGAACAGCTTCTCCGGCGAGGCATGCAGCGCCTCATTCCCTTCCAGATACGCGTCAAATCGCCCCAGCGCCGCGAAAAACCGCTCCACTTCCTTGGCCCACGGCAGTGGCTGCGAATCTTTCCACGCCCCCTCGCCCTTGGCCATTGCCAATGCCCAGTCGAGCAGATCGCCAATATGCGTCAGAATCTGCTCCGGGGTTCGTGCTTTTTCAGGTGGTTGGAATTTGGCGAACGATTCCGGCACGTCGCGCAGCACCTTCCCGGCTCGATACGCAATCGTAGCCAGGCAATGCCTCAGCAAATCACGCGCGCTGACGGTTTCTGGAATTGGCGAAGCCACGGGAATCTCCTACGCGAGATTCAATGCCCGCTTGAACGAGCCCTTCTCCGCATCAATCTTCTTCTGCAATTGCAAAATCGCGTAAAGCACCGCTTCCGGCCGCGGCGGGCATCCCGGCACGTACACGTCCACGGGAATCACCTGGTTGCAACCCTGCACGATCGCGTAATTGTTGAACACGCCGCCCGACGTGGCGCATGCGCCCATCGAAATCACCCACTTTGGCTCCGGCATCTGATCGTAAAGCTGCCGGATCACCGGCGCCATCTTCTGCGAAAGCCGCCCGGCCACAATCATCAGGTCCGCCTGCCGCGGCGATGGCCGGAACACTTCCGCGCCAAACCGCGCCAGATCAAACCGCGAAGCCGCCATGGACATCATCTCAATCGCGCAGCACGCCAACCCAAATCCCAGCGGCCAAATCGAACTCCGCCGCGCCCAGTTCACGGCCTTATCCAGCTGTGTGAAGATAATCCCTTCATCCTGCAGCAGCTTCCCGAAATCATCCGGTTTCGTCAGCGTGATATGCTTCGCCAGGTTGGTTTCCATGGTCCCCTCGGGTTACCCGCCTATTTTCGCACATCCACCATACCCGCACAATCAACTCACTCGGTCAGCCTTTTCGGCAGCCGCGCCAGCACGCGCAGGAACGGCCGCCGGTTCTCGCCGTCTGGGGCAAAAACGATCCCAACTTTCTGCCTGTGGGCTCCGAAGCCTTCGGCAAGGACGATCCACGCACCGAGCTTCAGCTGCTCGACACCGGCCATTTCGCCCACGAAGAAGCCGCCGCGCTCATCGCGCAATATATTCGCGCCTTCCTCGCAAAAGACATAGAGTAACTCTACCCCTCTTGCTCATGTAACCTCTCTGGCCCGGCGTAATCCAACTCCGTACCGTATGCTCAGGAGAGAATCGATGTCCCCCGAATCACCATTTCACGAAGGCGAACTCGAAATTCAAAAGCGCGCGGGTGAGGAGGCCAGCGCCGAATCCAACAGCGCCATGATCGCCGACAAGCTCTACGCCGGCGCGCTGAATTTCATTCGCCAGCAGCAGATGGCCATCCTGAGCACTCGCGATTCAGACGGCCATCGCTGGGCGTCCGTCCTCTTCGGCCCCAAGGGTTTTCTCGAACCCAGCGACCGCCAATCCCTACACATCTCCGTGCCCGCCGGCAAGCGCGATGCCCGCGATCCTCTCTGGCAAAATCTCCAGTCCGATCCCCGCCTCGGCATTCTCGTCATCGAAATCGCCAATCGCCGCCGCCTCCGCATCAACGGTGACGCGCGTGTCAACGAAAGGGAAATCCTCCTCAACGTCACCCAATCTTTTCCCAACTGCCCGAAATACATCACCAAGCGCGAAATCGAAGTGGAATTAGCCGAAGTGCCCGAAGCAAAGACCAAAGTGTCCGAGGGAACAAGTTTGCCAGCGCGATTCCACAAAATAATTGCCGCATCTGACGTTCTGTTTCTGGCCACCGGCCATGCGCAACGCGGCAACGACGCTTCGCACCGCGGCGGCAGCCCCGGCTTCATCGAAGTGATGAACAAAAACACACTGCGCATCCCCGACTATCCCGGCAACGGCTTGTTTAACTCCCTCGGCAACGTAGTCGGCGATCCTCAAGTCGGCCTCCTCCTCCCCGATTTCGAACACACCCGCCAACTGCAGCTCACCGCCACCGCCAAAATTCTCTGGGACCAACCCGACCCGCATGGCAAAACCGGCGGCACCAACCGCTTCGTCGAATTCACAATCGACCGTTGGCTCGAACGTCCCTTGCCCGCGCGCCTAAAAAGCTCCGTCGTCAGCTACTCGCCCTACAACCCCGCCTCATAGCTTCGTCGTTCCTTCGCCGAACCTGGCGCCGCCAAGCTACTTGACAGCACGGACACCCCTGCCGCTACGATGGTGTATCGACGGTACATTTTTCGGAGACCACGGGGCCATGAGCACGGACGAAACCAAGCGCGCGGCGCAGGAATTCCTTGCCGCACAATTCACCGAGGCAGTTCAACTCGAGGAAGACCGGCTCAACAGCCAGGCCGCTGTTGCATTAGCACCCAAAGTCTGGAAGCGGGTTGCCGAAACCTTCATGGCTCAATGCGAGGCGTGGAACGCCATCACCAAAGAAGAATCCCTCACCTGCAAGGAAACCATCCTCGGCGATCTGCGCATCCGCTGTGCCGGCAAACCCAATATAATTACCGTCCACTACGATTCCAGGAAACATCAGGTAATCCTCAGGAACACCGCCCGCCTCGAGCACGAAGGCGACTCCACTTTCTTCATCCAGGGCTACAACGGCGGGACCGAAGCGGATCTCTCCCGCAACGATCAGCGCGTGAATCTCGAAGTGGTCGTTCTTGGCGAACTCCGCGTCCTCGCCGGCATCGGCCGCACCGCCAAGTAGCTCCTCTTCTCAGCGCTCTCTGCTTGCCCTGAGTGCAGTTTGCGAAGGGCGCTCTTCCCTCTGCGACCTCGGCGTTAGTTCTTTTCTATTTTCTATTTTCTATTTTCCATTCTTCACTCCACCCGCAGCACCACTTTCCCAAACTGCTTCGCCTGCTCCAGATAATTGTGCGCCGCCATGCAATCGCTCAAATCAAACACCTTGTCCACTGTCGGCTTCAGCCTTCCCTGCACCACCAGCTTCAACACCGTCCGCAACTCCGTCTTCGTTCCCATGTACGACCCCATGATCGAAAGCTGCCGCGTAAACAAAAACCGCAAATCGAGTTTCGCGTCGTAGCCCGTCGTCGCGCCGCAGGTCACCAGTCGCCCGCCCGTCGCCAGGCTCTTCACGCTGTTCTCCCACGTCGCCACCCCCACGTGCTCCACCACCACGTCCACGCCGCGATTGTTCGTCAGCCGCCGCACCTCTTTCGCAATCGGCATGATCCCGTGATGGATCACCTCGTCCGCGCCCAATTCTTTCGCCTTGGCCAGCTTTTCGTCGTTTCCCGCCGTCGCGATCACCCGCGCCCCAAAAAACTTCGCAATCTGGATCGCCGCGCTTCCCACGCCGCTTCCCGCCGCCAGCACCAGCACTTCATCCCCAGGCTGCAGCGCCGCGCGGTTCACCAGCATGTGCCACGCCGTCTGAAACACCAGCGGCACCGCCGCCGCATGCACCCAATCGAGATTCTCCGGATACGGCATGCAGTTCACTTCCGGGCAGCGCACAAACTCCGCGCATCCACCGTCAATCATGTAACCCAAATTTGTAAAATCCCGGCACCGGTTGTCATTCCCCGAAATACACGCCGCGCACTTTCCGCAAGACACCCCCGGCGCCAGCACCACCTTCTGCCCCACGCGCACCGTAGTCACTTCGGAGCCGATTTTCGCCACTTCGCCCGCCACATCGCTCCCCAAAATATGCGGCAGCGGAAACGGCACCCCCGGTATCCCCTGCCGCACCCACAAATCCAGGTGGTTCAGCGCGCAGGCATGCACACGCACCAGCACGTCGTTTGCCCGCACATGCGGCTCCGCCACTTCCGTGTAATGCAAAACCGATGAATCCCCATGCTGGTGAATCACAACTGCTTTCATAACCATCCTCCAGGACGCAACTCCGCTGGCGTTCCCCGATTCTATCGCATCACGATACGTTTGTGGCCGTCCGGACCCACCGCGATCTTTGTCACGTTATCCGTGCTCCGCTTCCCTGTCCAGTCGCCCGCGCTTTCCCCTGAATTGACTTCCCCGCGCGTGGGCCGTACGCTTGTTTTTCGGACCAATTATGGACCTCTTCGAAGAAATCGTCCGCATGCGACGCGCCGGTCAGCGCGGCGCCCTCGCCACGATCGTTCACACCAACGGCTCCATCCCCAGCTATGAAAGCTCCCGCATGCTCGTCCGCGAAGACGGCTCCTCTCTCGGCACCGTCGGCGGCGGCTGTGTCGAAGCCGACGTCTGGGCCGCGGCGCGCGAAGTGATGCACAAGGAAGCCCCGCGCAAAATCGTCTTCCACCTCAACAACGAAGCCACCTACGACAACGGCCTCATCTGCGGCGGCACCGTCGAAATCTTTATCGAACCCATCCTCCCGCAGCCGATTCTCTATCTTTTCGGCGGCGGTCACGTCTCCACCGCGGTCGCCAAGGCTGCGCAAGCCGTCGGCTTCGGCGTCGGCGTCATCGACGACCGCGAAGCCTTTGCCAACTCCCAGCGCTTCCCGATGGCCCAGGAAATTTTCACCAGCTACGACGACGCCTTCGCCAAGCTCCAGCCCAACTCCTCCTCGTACCTCGTCATCGTCACCCGCGGCCACAAGGAAGACATGCGCGTGCTCGCCTGGGCCGTTCGCACGCCGGCGCGCTACGTCGGCATGATCGGCAGCCGCCGCAAGGTGTTGAGCGTTTACAAGGCTCTGGAAAAAGAGGGCTACACTATGGAAGAATTCGAGCGCGTTTTTGCCCCGATGGGGATTGACATCGGCGCGCTCTCACCCGAAGAAATTGCCGTCAGCATCGTCGCGGAACTTGTGGCCGTGCGCCGCAATGTGGAATCCGCCGCTCACAAAAAAGTCAAGGTAGCTACCCCGGACCCAGTCGAAACCAAGTAGTTCCCGGAGTTCTTCATGCTTGCCGCTGTCATCCTTTCCGGCGGAGCCTCTCAACGCATGGGCTCCCCAAAGGCTCTTCTTCCCTATCAGGGCCGCCCGTTCCTTGAGCATCTGATCGACGTCGCTCGCCACCCGAAAATCACCGCCCGTCGCGTCGTGCTCGGCGTCCACGCCGAACCCATCGCCAAAGCCATCCACCTGCCCGCCGATGAAGTCGTCATCAACGCCGACTGGGAAAAGGGCCAGCTCTCCTCAATTCAAGCGGCGCTCAAGAGCCTCCCCGCCAGCCTCGATGGCATGCTCCTCTGCCTCGTTGACCATCCGCTCATCAGCGCCAATCTGGTCAGCGAACTCATCGCCGCGTTTTATTCTTCCAATGCGCCGATCGTCTTGCCGGTCTTCGAGGGCCGCCGCGGCCACCCGGTCATCTTTTCCGCAAAGCTTTTTCCTGAGTTGCAAGCCGCGCCGCTCGATGTCGGCGCCCGCGCAGTCGTCTGGGCCCATCGCGCCGAAATCTGCCAATTCCCCACCAACGAAGAAGGCTGTGTCCTCAACCTCAACGACCCCGAAACCTTCGCCCGCGTCACCCGCTCCGCCGATTAGCCGTCAGCCTGCAGCTCCGGACTATTTTCCATTTTCACTTTTCTATTTTCTGTTCTGTCGGCTGTAGACTGTTGACTGTAGGCTTTCCTCTAAATCTTCCCCAATATCGCCCGCACCCCATCCTCCGCCAACTGCGCCGCATGATACGATGCCTGCGGCAACCCTCCCAACTCCGCCGCAATTTCCGCCGCGTGCATCTCCTTCAACTCGGTAAGCGCGCGCCCCTTCATCTTTTCCGTCAACACCGACGCGCTCGCAATCGACGCCGTGCAGCCCCGGCAAAGAAATCTCACCTCGCGCACCACGCCACTCTCCACAATCACCGCCAGCCGCAGCACATCCCCGCACACCGGATTACTCACCTCAACGACGGCCGTAGCGCCGGCCAGTTCCCCCGCATTCCGCGGCCGCTGAAAATGCTCCAACACCATCTCGCTAAACATTGGCCCCTTCCCGGCAGCGCCGGCATTCCTCTTACTGATTACAGATTACAGATAACCTGCAAGCAGCGACGCCTCCTGCTCGCTGCTATCTGTTATCTGCTCGCCGCTCACTTCTTCGCTGGCAGATACCTCTTCTCCACCGACGCCACCACCACATAATTCGGATCCACCATTTCCGTCAGATGCAGCTTCCCCACCTTTGAAAACAATTCATACGCATCCAGTTCCGACAAGCCATAATCGCGATGCATCCAGTGCACCATCTCCGTGACCGCAATCCGCACCGCGTCATCCACCGGCCGGTAGATTCCCGTGGTCATAATCTCATGCTCATTTTCCAGCCGCGGCCAACCGGTGCTCTTTCCCTTCACCAGCTCAAATCGGAACTTCGCCCTCATCGGCACTTCCACCGCGCTTCCCGCCACTTCTCCATCGCCCATCGCCGCGTGCCCGTCTCCAAAATAAAACAGCGCTCCCTTCACGTTCACCGGCAAATACAGCGTGTTCCCTGGCGAAACTTCCGGCGCGTCCATGTTCCCGCCAAACTCCGCCGGCACCAGAGAACTCCGCACTTCCCCACTCGCCGGCGCCACCCCAATGCATCCCAAGAACGGCTTCAGCGGAAACTGCACCTTAAAATCGGAATCCGTCGCCTGAAACGTAATCAGCTTCTTCTCCGCGTCAATTGGGTAATACCACGCCCGCTCCGGCAGCGGCTCCTTCTCCAGCATCGGCGTGTAGTGTGTCGCGTTCGCCGCGCCGAATCCCGGCCCAAACGTGCCCACTCCCTGCTTGCTGTCCACCTGCAGATCCAGGATGTGCACCACCAGCGTGTCGCCCGGCTCCGCTCCATCAATAAAAAACGGCCCCGTCAGCGGATTCTCAATCTTGACCAGTGAAAACGGATCGCCCGGCTTCTGCAGCACGTTCCCGAAACAATCCAGCGAGTTCGCCTCCAGCACCCCGCCCGCCTTCACATGCGCCACGGGCACCGCCGGCCCAAACGTCGCCTTCACGTTCTCCATCGTTCCCTTGAATCGCACCACTTCCCCTTCCGCCGCCTGCGCCCAAATCCCCACTGGCCACAACGCCATCACCATCCCAGCCACAATCCCCAATTTTTTCACGCGCATCCTCCAATCCTCATCCCGAACTCCATCACACCCACCCCCGCAGGTCAACTCTTTTGGAGTGCGGGAGCTTTGCTCCCCCTTTCGAGCAGTCAACCCAGACACCAAAACTTCCGTGAAGCCCTGCCCACTATCTGCCACCACCTACCCGCCTTCTGCCCACTGCTATCTGATCGCTGATCGCGCCATGCCGAACCCTCAAAACCCTAACCGCCTCGTTGCTTCATTACTTCATTGCATCTAAAATCATCATTCCCCATGATCCACGTCGTCGCCGCCGTAATCGAACGCTCAGACCGCCGCCTTCTCATCGGCCAGCGCCGCCGCGGCGACACCTCTCCCCTCAAATGGGAATTCCCCGGCGGCAAAGTCCGCTCCAGCGAAACCTTCGAACAAGCCCTCTCCCGCGAACTCCGCGAAGAACTCGGCGTCACCCTCACCAAATCCGTCGAAATCACCAGCGTCCGCCACCAGTACGCCAACACTCCCGAAGAACTCGAAATCCACTTTTTCGCCGCCCAATACGCCGAACCCGACATCTCCCCTCACGTCTTCGAACAAATCGCCTGGGTCCTCCCCCGCGAGCTCTCCGATTACGATTTCCTCGCCGCCAATCGCCCCCTAATCGCCCAGCTCGCCACCGGCCGCATCAAGCCCGCCGAACTCCTATCCGCTACCCCGTAGCGGCCACCTTCAGGTGGTCCCGCCGTACGACGGAGGCGGTCCGCTCTCCGTTATTGAGTGCGACAGCGAAGCTGCGGCTTTCGAGCGGTAAACCTCACCACCAGACTTTCGTTTACCTCTTGGTTGAAACCCCAAAAGCGGGAGCTTCGCTCCCGCACTCCAAACTCTCCCGCTCCGCTTGGCTGCTCCCCCCCGCGAGCCGCACAAAAAAAGGGCGCGATCCCTCGCGCCCACTCTTTTTTTTTCAATTTTTAACTTTCGACTATCAACTTCTTACGAAATCACCGGATTCGGCTTCTCCGGATTGATCCCCAGATCCTTCATGGCGTTCTGCACCGTTGCCTCTCCCACCAACCCCTCCTGCGCAAGCTCATGCAGCGTCGCCAACACCACAAAGCGCGAATCCACCTCAAAGAAGTCGCGCAGCGCGGTGCGCCCTTCGCTGCGGCCAAATCCATCCGTGCCCAGCACGGCCATGCGCCGCGGCAGCCACTTGGAAATCATCGCCGGAAGCGTCTTCAGATAATCCGAAGCCGCCACAAATACGCCTTGCTCTTCGCCGAGGCACTGTTTGACGTATGGCACCCGCGGCGTCTCGTCCGGATGCAGCCGGTTCCACCGCTCCGTCTCAATCCCGTCCGTGTACAGGCATTTGTAGCTCGTCACGCTCCACACATCCGCGGCCACACCGTAACTCTTCTCCAGAATTTCCTGCGCCCGCAGCACCTCGTTCAAAATCGCGCCGCTGCCAAGCAACTGCGCCCGCAGCTTCGCCTTCTTGTTCGAAGCCGGCTTGTACTTGTACATGCCCTTCAAAATTCCATCCTTCACGTCGCCCGGCATGTGCGGCATCACGTACGGCTCGTTCATCACCGTGATGTAATAAAAAATGCTTTCGCCCTCTTTGTACATCCGGCGAATCCCTTCATCCACGATCACCGCAATCTCGTAAGCAAACGCGGGATCGTACGCCAGCAGGTTCGGCACGGGCATCGCCAGCACGTGGCTGTTGCCGTCCTGGTGCTGCAGGCCTTCTCCCGCAAGCGTCGTCCGCCCAGACGTCCCGCCCAGCAGGAATCCGCGCGTTCGCATGTCCGCCGCGGCCCAGATGAAATCCGCGATCCGCTGGAACCCGAACATCGAGTAGTAAATGAAAAACGGAATGGTGTTGATCCCGTGCGTCGCGTACGCCGAGCCCGCCGCGATGAACGACGCCATCGATCCCGCTTCCGTAATTCCCTCTTCCAGAATCTGCCCGTCCTTCGCTTCCTTGTAATACAGCAGCGTGTTCACATCCACTGGCTCGTACTTCTGCCCCACGCTCGAATAAATTCCCACCGTCCGGAACAACGACTCCATGCCAAACGTCCGCGCTTCGTCCGGCACGATCGGCACCACCAGCTTGCCGATCTCCGGATCCTTCAGCATCTTCCGCAGCATCGCCACGAATGCCATCGTCGTCGAAACTTCGCGCCCTTCGCTGCCCTCCAAAAACTCCTTGAACAGCTCCGTGTGCGCGCCCGAAATCGCCACCGACCGCGCCTTCCGCTGCGGCACATACCCACCTAGCGTCTCTCGCCGCGCCCGCAAATAGCGGATCTCTTCGCTGTCTTCCGCCGGCCGGTAAAACGGCACCTTCGCGATCTCCTCGTCGCCCATCGGAATCCCAAAGCGCGAACGAAATTCCCGCAACTCTTCCTCGTTCAATTTTTTCTGCTGGTGCGTGACGTTCTTTCCTTCTCCCGCCTCGCCCAATCCGTATCCCTTGATCGTGCGCGCCAGAATCACCGTCGGCCCGCCCCTATGATCCACCGCCGCCTTGTACGCCGCGTACACCTTCCTCGGATCGTGCCCGCCCAGCCGCAAACGCCGCAGCGCCTCGTCCGGAAGCGGCTCCACCAGCTTCAGCAGCCGCGGATCACTTCCAAAGAAAAATTGCCGCACATACTCGCCGCTCGAGACCACCAGCTTCTGGTATTCTCCGTCCACCACCTCGCCCATGCGCTTCACCAGCAGCCCTTCGGTGTCGCGCTCCAGAATCGGGTCCCACTCGCTGCCCCACAACACTTTGATTACGTTCCACCGCGCCCCACGGAACGCCGACTCCAGTTCCTGGATAATCTGTCCGTTCCCGCGCACCGGTCCGTCCAGCCGCTGCAAATTGCAGTTGATTACAAAAATCAGGTTGTCCAGCTTTTCGCGCGACGCCAGCGTGATCGCGCCCAGCGATTCCGGCTCATCCGTTTCGCCATCGCCCAGAAACGCCCACACCTTCGCATCCGTCTCCGGCTTCAATCCGCGATTTTCCAGATACCGGTTGTAGCGCGCCTGATAAATCGCCATCAGCGGGCTCAAGCCCATCGACACCGTCGGATACTCCCAGAAATCCGGCATCAGCCACGGATGCGGATACGACGAAAGCCCGCCTCCCGGTTTCAACTCCCGCCGGAAATTTTCCAGCTTCTCCGTGCTCAGCCGCCCCTCCAGAAATGCGCGCGCATACACGCCCGGCGCCGCGTGCCCCTGGAAGTAGACCGTGTCTCCTTCAAAATTTTCGTTTCTCGCCCGGAAAAAGTGGTTGAACCCCACTTCATACAGCGTCGCCGCCGAAGCATACGTCGAAATGTGCCCGCCGATGTTGTGCTCCACCTTGTTGGCGCGTACCACCATCGCCAGCGCGTTCCACCGGATTAACGATTTGATCCGCCGCTCCAGTTGCTGGTCCCCGGGAAACAGCGGCTCCAGCCGCGCCGGAATCGTGTTCGCATACGGCGTGTTCGCCGTGAACGGCAAATCAATTCCGTTCACTGTAGCGTGCGCCCGCAACCTTTCCAGAATCTCCCGGGCTACTTCCGGCCCGCTCGACTCCAGCACCGAGTCCAGCGACTCCAGCCACTCCTGAATTTCAACGTCTTCGATATTCCGCTGTGCGTAGGTGTCCTGGTCCATGAGAGCGATGGCCTTTCTCTTCTTCCCGCCGGGGCTCACTCGCCGCCGGCACATTCATTTTGGTTTGCGTCTGACCATCTAGAATACACCCTACCCGCATCACTCGCATCCCACCGCCACACATTTTTTCCCCTCGGTCAACTTGAAATCAGCATTCACCTATTCAATCCGGATGGTCTTGAAGTCCTTAAAGGCTTTGCGTAAAGCGTCTTTGACTTCGCCGTTGCTAGATTCCTCGTTCAGGCTTGTGAATGCCTTCTGGGCCGCACCCTCGATGTCTTTCGCAACGCCAATCACGGCTTCGCAAGATTTGCAGGTAACGATAAAGAGATCGTCCCTGTCGCCCGGAGTGTTGAATGCGCCGCTGCCACACCTGGAGCAGCTGATTGTTATGGCTAGGGGTAAATGAGGGCTCTTCAGGTGCATACGCCTCGTTCAGTGGAAAATCTAATGCCAGATCACGCTGCATTCAACCCAATAGATTCCCGAATTCGAATCTCGTTACTTCGTTGCCTCATTACTTCTCAGAGCGTCCTTCCGCCGTCCACCACGAGTACCTGCCCGGTCACAAACTCCGCTCCGACCAGATACATCACGGCATCCGCAATCTCTTCGGGGCGGCCTGTTCTTTTCATCGGCGCGCGCCGGATAAAATCCGTTTGCCACTCCGGCGGATCGCCCGGCATCGTAATCGTCCCCGGGGCAATCGCATTCACGCGCACCGACGGCGCCAATTCCTTCGCCAGAATCCGCGTCAGCATGATCACGCCAGCCTTCGAAATCGAATGCGGCAGAAATTCTGTCCAACCCAGCAACCCGCCAATGTCCGCAAAATTGATAATCACCCCGCGCCCGCTCTTCGCCAGATGCGGCGCCGCCGCCTGCGCGCAGAAAAACGGCGCCTTCAAATTCGTATCCAGCGAAGCATCCCACCCCGCCTCGTCCGTCTCGCCAAACTGCGTCCCCAGGAAATTCGCAGCGCAATTCACCAGAATATCCAGCCGCGCGAATCGCGACGCCACGCTCTGCATCAACTTCTGTATTGCCAGCACATCCGTCAGCTCCGCCGAAAACGCCGCCGCCCGCCGCCCCAACTTCTCAATCTCCCCGACAACCTCGCGCGCCTCCGCTTCCGACTTCCCATAATGCACTGCCACGTCCGCGCCCTCGCTCGCCAAACGCAGCGCCACCGCGCGCCCCAAGCGTTTCCCAGCGCCCGTAACCAGCGCCACCCGCCCCGCCAATTTTTTCTCGTCGCTCACCCCGCAAAAGTAACACACCTTTGGGAGTGCGGCCTGCCCTGAGCGTAGCCGAAGGGTGGCTCTGCCACCGCTTTTGCAGACTCAGCCCTACCGACCAACCTTGCAATAGCTAAGCCTTTCCACGATTTGTCATCCCGACCGGAGGCCCGCGCCTCTTGCGGGCCGCAGCGGAGGGACGTGGCAACCCGTAAAGCTCATCGCGAGCCTTCTGATCGGCGCTCCTTTTGGACTGGGGCGGCTCTGGGGCGGCTCTGCCGCCGCTTTTACGCCGCCAACATCACCAACCAACCTCTTCTCTTTGCGCGGCCCGTTCGGTTAGAGAATCCCGCCCGTCACGCGGATAATCTCACCGGTAAGATATTTTGAATCGGACGACGCCAGATACACCGCCGTCGGAGAAATATCGTCCGGCTGGCCGATGCGACCCAGCGGCGACAGCCCTTCCGCCCACTTCTGGAAATCACTTCCAATGAATCCCGCAGCGTGTACTCCTTCGGTTTCGATCATTCCGGGGTTAATGGAGTTCACACGAATCTTGCGCGGCCCCAACTCTTTCGCCAGCACAACTGTAATTGCATCGAGAGCAGCTTTCGTCCCGGTATAGGTGGCCGAATTTGGTGGAAAAATCGTGCTGACGCCGGATCCGATGTTGATAATGCTTCCCCCCTCGGCGCCGATCAGTTTCACCGCCTCTTTTGTAGTAAGCAACACGCCGAGCACGTTCAGATTGAACTGCTTGTGAAACAGTTCCTCCGTAATGGCCTCCAGCGGTGCGAATTCGTATACCCCGGCGTTGTTCACCAGAATGTTCACCTTCCCATACGCCTTTTTCGTTTCCGCGAAAAGCCGAGTAATGTCCGCCTGCTTCGAGACGTCGCCCTGAACGGCGATGGCTTTCCCACCCTTGGCGGTGATCTCTTTGACCACGCGGTCCGCGCCCTCTTTGCTGGTCGCGTAATTCACCACCACCGACGCGCCTTCGGCAGCAAGCTCCTTAGCGATTCCTGCGCCGATACCCTTCGACGCGCCGGTTACCACTGCAACCTGATTCGTAAGCTTTCCCATAATGTTCTCCTTTCGGCTACCCTGTCCATTTAGATAGTTAGATGGATGTCTAATTGATGTTCGAGCCCTCCTGCCGGTTATACGTGCCTTTTTGAAAAAGCTTGCGTCCGATTTTGGGCTCGCAGCGCGAACCCCGGAACGCGACCATCGCATCCCCACATACCTTCAACAACCTCTTTCCTATCTGGTGCTACAATCCCCAAGATTTATCCGAGGCCTCTCCATGAAACTCGACATTCTCGCCATCGCCGCGCACCCCGACGACGTCGAACTCACCTGCGGCGGCACGCTTATCAAAATGGCCCAGAAGGGCTATAAGACCGGTATCCTCGATCTAACCGCCGGCGAAATGGGCACCCGTGGAACTCCCGAGACCCGGGCCAAAGAAGCCGCCCTCGCCGCCCAAATCCTCAAGGTCTCCTGGCGCGGAAACCTCGGCGTCCCCGACTCCGATGTGCAGCCCACCCGCCAGAACAAGATGCGCCTCGCGCAACTCATCCGCGATCTCCGCCCTCACACCGTCATCCTTCCTTATTGGGAAGCCCGCCACCCGGATCATTACCACGCCTCCACGCTCGGCTACGAAGGCTGCTTCCTCGCCGGCCTCAAGCAACTCCCGCTCACCGGCGAGCCGCATCGCCCCTTCAAGATTCTCTACGCCACTTCCTTCGAGGGGATGCCCGCCACCTTCATCGTGGACGTTACCAAACAATACGCGCTGCGCCGCAAAGCCGTCCTCGCCTACGCCTCCCAATTCCGCCCCGCCAAAAGCGAACGCAAGCAGCGAGTCTTCCTAGCCATCGACGAACTCGATAAACGCATGGATCTCCTCGCCCGCCACCACGGCCAGCTCATCGGCGTCCAGTACGGCGAGCCCTTCCTCCAAAAAGAACCCATGTCCGCCGACGACATCGTCACCCTACCCGTCCGCTCCATCTAATTTCGCGGCAAAAAAATAGGGGCCCCGCCGCGCGGAGCCCCGTCGAAACAATCTCAATTCAAATTACCGCCGCCCTACAGCGAATCATCCTCCACCGCTGGCACAAATCCCGGCAGGCCCTGCCCTTGCGGCGTCCGCTCCACCTTCACGCGCACCAGATCCTCCCCCTCTGCCCCCGATTTCCTCAGCACCACGAACGTGCTCAGGGCCTCGGTGTATACCCGCGTCACCAGAAACGTATCTCCGGTCTCTTTTTTCTTCCACAGCTGCCCAATCTGAATTTTCCGTGCGCTCATATTCTCGCTATTGACTCTAGATACCCCGCCCCCCAGTGTCAACTGTCCAAACAGCCCGCCCGCTTCCAACTTCCTCATTTCCTTAGGAAACCTTCCCCACCCCTCCCACATCCTAGAACAAAGGGAATCCTCACCCCGCGCATGGGTGTATACTCAGTTTTCGATCCGGGAGGTAGGCATTATGCGTAAGTCCTCGCAATTCCTTTTGGCCCTTTTGCTTGCCGTGAGCGTCGTCTCTTGGCCGGCCATTTCCTCCGCGCAAAACCCATCTTCTAATCCGCCGAGCCAGACCCAGCCGCAAACGCAGCCGCAGCCCGGCCAGTCACAAACCCCCGACCAATCCCAATCGGCTTCCCCCATTCCGCTCAGTAAGCAGCCGCCTCCGCCGCCTCCCGCTCCTGACAAAACCGCTCCTGCCCCGGCCGCCGCGCCGCAGCCCGCTGCTGACACGCCCCCCGACCAGTCCAAGACGGTCCACCGGAAAAATTCCAAGGAAGACGTCGACGCCATCGGCAATCGCAATATCGGCAAGGGCATCAACTTTTACTCCCTCGAGCGCGAAATCGCCCTCGGCAAATCCCTCGCTCAGGAAGTCGAGCGCAGCTCCAAGCTCATTGACGACCCCGTCGTCACCGAGTACGTCAATCGTGTTGGCCAGAATCTCGTCCGCAATTCCGACGCCCAGGTCCCCTTCACCATCAAGGTCATCGACTCCGACGAAGTCAACGCCTTTGCCCTTCCCGGTGGCTTCTTCTACGTCAATAGCGGCCTGATTCTCCGCGCCCAGGAAGAGTCCGAACTCGCCGGCGTCATGGCCCACGAAATCTCTCACGTCACCGCGCGTCACGGCACCAAGCAAGCCACCAAGGGTGAACTCATCCAACTCGGCGCCATGGCTGCAATGATCGTTGTGCCCTACGGCTGGGCCGGCTACGGGATCTACCAGGGCATGAACCTCGCCATCCCGCTCACCTTCCTGAAATTCTCGCGTGACGCCGAACGCGAGGCCGACTTCCTCGGCATCCAGTACATGTACAAGGCCGGCTACGATCCCAACGCCTACGTCACCTTCTTTGAGCGCATCCAGGCCGACGAAAAGCGCCGCCCCGGCACCATCCCGAAATTCTTCTCCACGCATCCGCCCACGCCGGAGCGCATCGAACTCGCGCAAAAAGAAATCGCGCGCATCCTGCCCGATAAGGACGAGTACATCGTCACCACCTCCGAGTTCGATTCCGTCAAATCCCGCCTGCGCAACGTCATGTTTGCGAAGAAGGTCCAGGACAACCAGCCCGGCAAGCCCACCCTGCGCACCAAGACCGAGCAGACCGACAAGCAGAAGCAAGGCGATCCCAACGCCACCACCACTGGCGATGGTTCCGAAGATGATCGCCCCACTCTAAAGCGCCGCCCCGACTCCCAGTAACCCGCGCGCCGCTCCAAGCAAGCCGTTCCGAAAATCCATGTAGCGCTGGCTTCCCTGCTTGCCCGCCTCAGGAGGGCCAGCGCTCTTTCTTTTTCCCACTCTTCTCCGCGTACCTCCGCGCCCTCAGCGCCTCAGCGTTATCCTTTCCCCTCTTTCTCTTCCCCAATCTCCCACAATGAAACTTCGCCTGAAACAGCGTTGCGAGTTGCTCCAAGCACCCTCCCAGCGCTAGAATCCCCCTAACAGTTGCGCCCACAACCTTTTCACAATTCACATTCAGGAGGGGATATGAAAGCAAGAGCGATCGTAATGACTCTGGCATTGGGCTTCGTCGGTGTAGCGCTGTGCCTCGCCGCCGACGGATTTATCGGCACCTGGAAGTTGAACGAGGCCAAGTCAAAACTCAGTCCGGGGACGCCGAAGAACATCACGGTCGTCTACGCGGTCATGGGCGACAACATGATGGTCACCATCGACGGCACCGACGGCGCCGGCAAGCCGACGCACAGCGAATGGATGGGCAAGTTCGACGGCAAAGACTACCCGGTCACCGGCGATTCCACCTCCGACGCGCGGTCCGTCAAGAAAATCGATGATCACACGCTCACATTTGCCGTCAAGAAGGGCGACAAGGTTCTTACAACCGGCCGCATCGTCCTTTCCGCCGACGGCAAATCCCGCACCGTCACCACCGAGGGCACCGACTCGAGTGGAAAGAAGATCACCGGCACCGCGGTGTACGACAAGCAGTAGCGAAGACCTCCGAATCTTGAGGCGGGTGGTCAAGGCCACCCGCCTTCCTCCAAGCGCTTGCCATACATTCACAATGTCAGGAATCCTCCCGGTGCAATCTGTCAGGGATCCGCCCGGTCTGTACCAGCCGGTAACTCCCCCCTCCCCCCTGTTTTTCGTAAGTGACCGAAATAGGGGACTTGAAGTCCATTGCTTTCTATCAGTTTTGAACTGGCGGAAACACGGGACTTAGCTGCGAAAGGTTTTCGGACAGGAAGCTGCGCGGTGCGTAGAGATGCTGCTTCCCGCGCGAACATGGCCCATTATCTCTGAATACTCACCACTAAGCAATAGTATTCTATAGTACTGGGACGATTTTTCGTCGTAAGGGTAACGGAGCAGAAGAGTTCAAAGTTAAAAGTTCACAGTTTGAAGTTCGAGGAGATGAGTTGCCCTCGCGTCCGACAAGAAACGTTCCATCTGTCGTGATGTTCCCCCACTTTCTTTTCCACCCTTCCCCAGCCCCGGAGGGGCGGCACGTCCGTCTTACCCTGCCTCCATTTCCGCGACTCACCCCGGCATCCATTCGAACCTCTGCAGAATTCAACCCAAGACCCGCCCTTGCCTAAACCAACCCCGCGAGGGGCACCCGGCCGTTGAACAGCTACCAAGTCTACTCGGGAGCAGGAGCTGACGCGGTGATCCAACCAGGCATCTGGCGGGTAGGTGGGCTGGGGTTCATACTCAAGGCTGCAAGATTTCTCACTTGCCTCGTTCTAAGGTGGGAGGAACTTATTCAGCGTCATGCGAAAACAGATTGCGTCATCAATTCTTCTGTTCGTGTTTGCTACCACTCTTGTTGTTGCCCAGTCACACCAACCCACAACTCCCCATGGCGAAAGCTCTTCCACTTCGCGGCCTCCAAATCAAACAACGCTACTTAAGAAAACGGTCGGCCTTCTTCGGGTGCTGTACCTTACAGAACGTGGCCCTGCCGAAGCCGATGGAACTTGTTTTTTTGTTTTCTACGAGGATAAGAGAGGCGGTGAAAATTTCGGATTTGGTTATTTGGTCACGAATCGTCACATGGCCCAGCCTGGGATAGAAGACGGAAAGCACTATCAGGTTCTGCAAACAACAGTCCGCGTAAACCTACGAAATGGAGCCCACGGGTCTGAGGAAGCTGCCCTCCCGATTGACGGACAGCACTTGCACTGGGTATCTCCAGCGGACGATTCGGTTGACCTCGCAGTGCTTCCGGCGCTTCCAGACCAGGCGATAGTCGACTACACTCCCGTTCCTGTATCCCTCTTCGCCACGCAGCAGTTAATTGAGGAGCAGAGTATTGCCGAAGGCGAGAAAATTCTATTCGCCGGTTACTTCTACCAATTTCCAGGCCAAAAGAAGTTTCAACCAATTGTTCGCGAAGGAATCCTTGCAATGATGCCCGATGAGAAGTTCGATACAACCCTCAGGAAGCCTGGACACCTCTTTCTGGGAGATGTACACGTCTTCGGTGGAAACAGCGGGTCACCACTTTTTCTAAACCTAGGAGGATTCAGAAACGGCTCAATAACCGCGGGAGATAGGTATATGCTGCTTGGAATCGTCAGTGGCTTCTATCACGAGGATACAAACTTAAGGCTCACAGTCGCCGCTACTCTGAACGGCACACTGGAACAAAACAGCGGCATTGCAATGATTGTACCCGTTGATGAATTAAAAACGTTGCTGGACACCCCGGCTCTTCAAGCCGCCAGGGATGCCGAGATTGCGGCCATGAATTCCAAGAAGTAGCGCGCAGGGGGGTCGCCCATCCTTGCGAAGTCGGTCTATGGAAGGGTGGGTCTTGTTTTTTGCCGACTGCCGAACTCCACGACTTTTTGTCATTTCGTTTTGAGTGATACGGCACCGGCCGGTGGAGGGCCCATTGCCGTTTGGCGGTAACATTCGGTTATGTCGCACTCTCTCGAAGACGCGCTTCTAACTGTCTATCAACAATCGCTCGTGGAAAACAGGAAGACGGTTTCGCTCGAAGAAAAGAGCTTTCCGGTTCGATTGACGGCGAAGCGAAAACTCAAGCAGGTCGATTTTCAATACGATGGAAAAGATTTGCGGGGACTGGAACAGAATCCCGAGACGAAATCCCGTTGGGCAGCAATGGCGAGGAGCGGCAAGAAAGTAATGCAGTTCCTGGAGGGTGGAAGATATATTGCGGTCGTCGCGGATGGAAAGGTGCATTTGTATCCCGGCAAAAAGTAGGACGCCGGGTGGGCAGAGCCACCCGCCGAATGAGGGAACATAAGAAAAGTCAAAACCCGCACCCTTGAAAACCAAGGATGCGGCACCCAACATTGTTCCTACACTCAATCTGTCGGCCACCCGCCGGGTGTGGTGAGGGTCATGGGTTGCCACGGTCCCTCCGCTCCGTTGCCGACGTTCGCGCGGCGCGAACGGAAGAATAAAGTCGGCCACTCCGGTCGGGATGACGAAACGGAGAGGGGAAGGGAGAAAAGCCGCCCTCCTGAGGCGGGCGCAAACGGCGCGCACCCTGAACGGCGCAGGCCCTTCGACTCTGCTCAGGGTAAAGTGCGGCACCCGGCAAGGAAGCCGGTTGGGTGTATGCTTTCCAAATCGAGAGCGCATAAAACTGGAACTCAGAGAGGGACAAATCCATGCTCAAATCCTTGGTGATGGCCGCGCTGGTGTTTCTTTCCGCTGGGCAGACTGGGAATAGCTCTTTGCCGCAGATGCGGATGACGCCTGCGGAGATTGCGGCGAGCGGCGCGGGGGACGATCAGACCGGAGGCGCGGGGAGCGCCGCAGGCCAGCGGCGGGTGCTGTTTGGCGACCCGACGACCGCGGGCTACTATTCGATACTGCTTTTTGTGCCCGCGCACACCACGATCCAGGCCCACTCCCACCGCGACAATCGCATGGCCACGGTGGTCTCCGGCGAATGGCACTTCGGCTACGGAAATCAATTCAATGCGGAAGCGCTAAAGACCCTTCCCCCGGGCAGCGTCTACTCCGAACCCGGCGGCGTGAACCATTTTGCCCAAACCGCCGCCGATCCCGTCATCGTCCAGATCTCCGGCTACGGCCCGACCGACACCCGCTACTTCGACCCCGCAAAAGATCCCCGCGCGAAACCGCGTCCTTGATGCGCTTTTCCGATGGGGCATCCGCCTGGATTTGAGCGGTGTCCCCTTTCGGACAGATTGTTACACCCCTCGTCTGATTGAATTGGCTTGGAATCTCGGGACCTTGGAAGTTTCACGCCACGAATCCAGGGCACTTTGGCGCCGTTCAGGATTGCAATGAGCCGAAAAAGCTATCGAGTGGTAAGGGCGGGCGAACGTACCAGCGCCGATGGGAAGCCGGTAAGCAACAAAGTGCTGTTGGCCACGCCCGATAATGAATACCAATTGATGCGTCCCGACTTGACGTATGTGGATCTGCCGGATCGGCTTAGCCTGCACGAGCCGACGCAAAACATCGAGTTCGTCTATTTTCCGAACCGGGGGATGGTTTCACAGGTTGTAGTAACCAAAGACGGGCGAACCGTGGAAGTGGGCGTGGTGGGCTACGAGGGCTATGTTGGAGCGGGATTGGCCGTTGGCTTGAGCAGGGGTTCGGTGCGGGAAATCGTGCAGATTGCCGGCGATGGCTTCCGCATGATCGGAAATGCACTGGAACGCCTGCTGCGTTCGGCTCCGCAGTTGCAGTCGATTTTAAGCAGGCATTCCGGGCTGCAAGGGATGCAAGTGGCCCAGACCGCGGCGTGCAATCGACTTCACGATATAGAGCAGCGCCTGTCGCGGTGGCTGCTGATGACTCAGGATAGGGTGAACCTGGCGGTGCTTCCGATCACCCACGATTTCATTGCGACCATGATGGGTACGGACCGGTCGACGGTGAGCCTGGCTGCGTCCGAACTGCAAAAAAAAGGAATCATAGAATACATCCGAGGCGCAGTGAAGGTTGTGAACCGCAGGAAACTGCAGAACACCGCGTGTGAGTGCTACGACGTGATTCGGCAGTTTGAGGACGACCTCGGATTGCGCTAGTAGTTCTTCTTCGTGTTGGATACCCCACAGACAGCACCCTCTCTCTGCCGCTAATGTTCCGGCGTTGTGGATTCAGCACGATTTTGACGTGTGTACTACAAACGTTGATGTGGCCTGAACCTCGCTCAGGCCGATGAACAGTGCAGCTTTCGGCTTTCCCGGGCCGACGAAAATAGCTGCACCACGGACTCTCGAAGAAGCATAACCGCAGCAAGCCTCGAGGTGTGCCATGGAGACGATGCATCGCAAACTGGTACGGGTGGAAAGAAAGAATTTTCAAGGCTGGGTTTGCACCGAATGCGCGTGGGCGTTCAAGCCTTCAGGGCCGCTGGTTGGCCAATCCATTGAGGAGATGAAGAAACGCTATGAAGAGCAGCGCGACGAGGAGTTCAGATCTCACATCTGTGCCGAGCACCCCCGAGCCACAAAAAATCTCAGTTAGCCATGGGATGCGCCGGGCGCCCCATCCTTGCGGGGTTGGTTTAGGCAACAGCAGGTCTTGGGATTCCTCTCCGCGAACTCTGCGGACCTCTGCCCACTCTGCGGTGAAATCTTCCTCCCCAAAACAAAAAAGCCCCGCTTCCCTTTCGGGGAAATGAGGCTTGCAACTTCGTTCAAGTTTTCTGGCTCGCTAGCGATGCCCGCCGTGCCCTGCCTTCTGATGCTCTTCCGGAGCCGCGGCAATCCCCGCCCGCCTCAGCTCGTCGGAATAATACTTCCGGAACAGCAAGTCCCACTCTTCGCTGCCCTCCAGAATCTCTTTCTTTTGCGAGGTGATCTTCTTGCGGACTTCGACTTCGATTTTTTCTTCTTCGCGCAGGATGTTGGTCATGGTATGGACCATGTGCTGGCGGATGGTGTCGCGGTCTTCGACGAACTCGACTTCATTGGTCTGCACCAGCAGGTCCACGATCTGGTGGGAGATGCGCACGATTTTTTCCCGGCTCAATCGCATTCTGTTCTTTCGCCCCTATCTGATTGCCACTGCAAATTCGCGAATGCCTCAACGCAAAATCAGTTTGCGGTCTCGCGCCAGTTGCCCCTTCACCTTCTTGAACATTTCCTGGTAGGAAATTCCGGCGCGGCGCATTTCGTCCTGGTGCTGGGTCAGGATGGTGCGCACTTCTTCGTTGATTTTATCTTCGATGGTGATCTCTTCCATCATGCGGGCGCGCACCTTCAGGATCACCGGCTCGACGTCTTTTTCCTTGATTTCGATCTGCTTGTCTTCGACAAGCTTCTTGACCAGTTGCGAGGCCATATGGCCCACATAATCGCGGTTCAGCAGCATCTCTGGGATGTTCCTTTGACGGATAGCAAGACATTGAGTTTACTGGGTGAGCGAAAATTTCGCAACCAATCCGCGCAGCGCCGATTTTCACGAAAAACCGCCAAAAATGAAAAAGTACAGCGTTTCGTTGACGATGCGGCCTGCTTCCTGTAGCATGGGGAAATGTGAGCAGAGGGCGGTTAGCTCAGTTGGTTAGAGCGCCTGCCTTACAAGCAGGAGGTCGCAGGTTCGAGCCCTGCACTGCCCACCATTCGCTAGTGACATGCACCACCGCGGGGACGTAGTTCAGTTGGTTAGAACGCTGCCCTGTCACGGCAGAGGTCGCGAGTTCGAGTCTCGTCGTCCCCGCCATTCTTTCAAACACTTACAGATGGCCCAGAAAAAAATCTGGGTCCGTTCGGGTCCAATAAGCCGTCAAAATGCTCCGTCCGCCGCGCATCCCCTCGAAGGCATCTTGGGACGCGCTCTCCGACACCAACTACTGAATGAGTGTTGATTTGCTCGCCGATAGCAAGCCGCCGGGCAGGATCGCATCCACCAATTTCCCTTGTGCCAGGCGTTTGCTTTCCGGTGTTGCTTGAAGATACTTGTTCGTCACATGAAGATTGCTGTGGCGCAAGTAGTCGCGGATCGTGAGTTGATGTTCTCCCATCTCTGCCAGCATCGCCCCGATCGTGTGCCGAAACGTGTGCCAGCCCACGCCGGTTATGCCGGCCGCTGTAAAGGCCGGCTGGATCTTGCGTTTGAGAACAGCGGCAAGGTCCAGTGGCTTCCTGCCTTTGTGGCGACGAGAGGGAAATACAAAATCTCCAGGTTCGTTGTAGCCGCTTTGCAATCTCCACTCCAGCAATGCATCTTTCAAGGCAGAATGCATCGGCAACAGTTTGGCCGATGCCTCCGTCTTTGTTGCTTTCAGATGCCCGCCTCTGCGCCAATAGTATGAATGGTGAACGCTGAAGCTCATGCTGTCGAAGTTGCAGTCTGACCAGCGTAGGGCGCCGAGCTCGCCTCGACGGGTCCCTAACGCTCCATCCAGAAGCACGAGCAACTGGTCCCGAAATTCGAGTTTTGTGAGACCAAGTTTCACTTGCTCTGGCGACAAGAACAGGGGTGCACGTTGACGTTTCGCACTGACGCGCACGCCAGTGCTTGGACCTCTCTTTCCCCCACTTCCGACCGGAATCCCCGACGAGATAGGATTGTGACCGCAAAATTCCCAGCGAACGGCGTGTGAAAACAAAGCCGACATCACACATTTGATCTTGGCTTTGGTCCCATCCGTCACGTCCGCTGCGCGCAGCCAACGTTCCGCCTCGACGGTCTTCAGCTCTTCCAGCAGTACGTTGCCCCATCTTGGGAGAATCCAATTCTTTGCATAGACGCTGTATGCGTCTTGCGTGGACATCTCCTTTAGAGGCAGCTCTTCCCGACAATAGTGTTCCCACAAAATGTTCACTGTTGTCTGCCGAAGGTTCCTGCGATTGGAAGGATTGTTGATGCTTAGCCGAGGAGCATCCGCTGCCGCTTGCGCCACTGATTCGGATGCGTACTGCTCTGAGCTTCCGATCTGCAACTTGCGACGTACTGGCTTTCCGTTGATGTTCCTTTCCCACCAGCGGTATACCCATACAGCAGGACCTCTATTCCGCGCTTCTAAAACGAGACTTCCTTGTTGATAGCGTGTCCGTCTAAACAAAGTTCCTCCCTTGTTTAAACGGCACTGACAGCCCAGTGCAGAATATCCCAATCGCGCAGAAGGGTCGATGCATTTCATCCCACTCCTAACGCCGCCCGTAGCCGGTAATCCCTTCCAGCCAGCGGTTCAGCGTGAAGGCACGAAATCTCCAGACTCTCCCAATCTGAATGCCGGGGATGATTCCGTGCCCTGCTTCGACTCGTAGTGTCTTCGGATGAATTCTCAGGAGTCTGGCAGCCTCGGCGACATCCAACAGCGGCTCAAACTCAGCGTCATTCATGATGCGTTGGGGCTGCTGATCTGTTTTGTGGTTCACGTCGGCCCTGATCTGGGTGTCGCTAGACGCCCTCGTCGAGCTTGCAAGCGTTGTGGAGGCTCCGGCTCCCTCCCCTCCCTCCCCTGTGGCGAAGCCTTTCGCGGTGGCCCTCTCCACTTCGGTGTCATCAGAAGCAACAAGCATTTTCTGTTGACGAAACGAATGTCGGCTCGTATCTGGCAACGAATCTTTTTGCAATACAGGACGTGAACCATGTCGTCGGTCAGACGCTGGGTTCTCACGCATACCGAATTGGAGGCGGCGGTGCATGACTTTTATTTCAATTCCAGCTGGAAGGATTCTCCTTTCGGAATAAGGTCGGCTTTGTTGACATGTTGGTCCGCAAGCCAAGACTGAAACTCCTTGTCTTTGCTGTAGACAAGTTTCAACGCTTCCGTTACGACGTAGGAAGGTGAGCAATCGAGGAACTCAGCGTACTTCGCAAGTTTCATCCTTGATTCCTCGTCTACCGGATCGTTGCTGCGTCTCGCGCGCGAGCGCATCGGTACGCTCTTCTTCTCGGTGGATGTTTTGTAGCTCTCTCCATTTGCCCCAAGAGGAAGTCGAACCACTGCCCATGCCGCGGTCGGAACCGTAATCCGGGGTGCGGAAATCATCGTGGTCAAAGGCATCGAAACTGCGTGTCACGGACTCACTCCCAACTGAGTTCGAACCTCGTTTGAAATCGCAGAAAGACTACACGCAGGGAATGGTCCAGTCGGGCCGGATAGCTCGAACAAAGACAACCGGAGGGGTGAATCAATGAACATTGAAATGAAACTTGCGAGCTAGACGCCGGGGTTCGTCTTCGCTGGTAGTTCGTTCTCCTGATAGAGAAAAACTTCTTCCACGGTCTTGCCAAACGCGCGGGCGATCTTGAACGCCAACGGCAAGCTTGGGTCGTATTTTCCCGTCTCAATCGCGTTGATGGTCCCGCGAGCCACTCCAACATGAGCGGCAAGTTCGGCTTGCGACCATTCTTTTTCCGCCCTCAATACTCGTAGCCGCGTTTTCATCGATACCGCCAGGAGTAAAGAATCAATCCGGCGCTCCACAAGATGATCATGAGCGGCGGAATACCTAGCCAAGACACAGGATGAAAGCCGAAGGTTTGGAGGAAGCCGATAGACGCCGAAAATACCAGGGTTCCGATGAAGGCAAACGTCAGGGCACGATAGTTGATCTGCCGTTCGTGTTCATCGTTCGAGCGAAGAAAGCGCCACAGGAACAGGATCGCTGCACCTGCTCCCGCGATGGCCAGAACGATGAGGGGTGTGCGGATCGAAGGAATCCTACCGACCAGGCTGATGGCAAGGACGGAAAGAAGCGCCGCAAGATAGAAGAGTACGAGCACGGCTCTGCGCCGATTGGCAAGTTCATTTCGAAAGGGTCGATGAGGCAAGGTGACCTCTACAAAGACACCCCTCAGAGTATGTCACGGCAATCTATATGTCACGTATAAGTTACTTATTGTAATTTGTCAGGTTATTCCTGCCTTTACGGGTCGCTCTCATAAGGCCTGATCGCTGGACGGCAAGCACGGTCCCTCTAGCGTTCCGTTATCGCTCTGAACTACTCAAGGAACTGCCCAGGTCACTGCCGGTGCGAATGTCCCGAATCGCGTTCTTCCAACGTTCTGCGGTGTTCACTTTGCTTTAGGCCTGGTCCTTCTAGGACCCGATCGTGGCTTCGCCTGTGTCTGGCATATCCCGGAGAATTTCCTGATCAAATTTTAAGGTATTCACCGGATGGTAAAGCATTCCTACAATGTGTAGCGTACTGCCGGGGTTTACCCAGCCCCAAACGAAAGTTTGGAAACTCCGCAGATGAAAAAAAGCCCAGCGACGCGGGGACCCATCAATGTCTTTATTGCAGATTCGAGCAGCATGGGGTGTCAGTTGATGGTACGGGCTCTGGAACAGAGCCATCAACCGATCAAGGTGGTGGGCTCTGCTACACAGCCTGTTGAGATCATCAAGGGATTAGGCGCAAATCGTTCCGACGTTGCAGTCATAAGTGCGGATTTGAGGAACGGGCCCATAACGGGTTTTCGGGTGATACGGGAGGCACGGCTTTCTTGGCCCCACATCCGTATCGTCGTGCTGGTCGATTCTCCCGAGCGTGCCTTGGTGGTAGAAGGGTTTCGAGCCGGGGCCGATGGGGTATTCTCCCGCGACGAACCCTTCGAGATGTTGTGCAAGTGCATCCGCGCGGTGTGCGAGGGGCAAATCTGGGCAAGAAGCGAACAGTTGCGTTATGTGATTGAAGCGCTGGCGAGGGACGAATCACAGCCCATCAAAAGCGCCAACGGGGCACACTTGCTGTCAAAAAGGGAGGAGGAGTTAGTGCAATTGGTGGCGGAAGGCCTTACCAACCGCGACATTGCCCGCCAGCTCAATCTGACTGAGCACACGGTGCGTAATTACCTGTTTCGGATTTTCAACAAGCTAGGCACTTCAAATAGGCTTGAGCTGGCTCTCTACGTCATCAAGCAAAGAGGAGCATCTCAAGGTTCAAATTTCGGCGACGCGTTTCTCGCCGAGCCTGCACCGGCGTTGAGCGGTGGCCGGCCACTTCGCGGCACTGGCTCCGTAACCGTGAGCTGCGACGATTAAAGGGTGGCGATATTTGGCGCCCTTCTTGTTGGGCTCATCCATGACTCATTGCGAAGCGTCCACTGCCAGGTCGCAGATCGCAGCCGACAGGGCTAGGACGTTGTCATGGACAGTGCCAAACATTCGTGCAAATTGTTCGGGTATTTGAGACTGATGTTCTCATGTGACGCGGATGAAACCGGAAGCAGCAAGACGTCCCCGACAGGCCATTCGGTTCCCCTTGGAAGCACCGATTGTGTTTCGGTGGGCGGACAGCGGGATTGAAAAACGGGGCGAAGGGCGCACTCATGACATTAGCGAGGTGGGAGCGTTCGTTTTGTCCAGTATCTGCCCGCCAGTGGGGACTGAGATTAGCTTCAACATCTTCCTCCCGGTGATTCCCGGCTTTGAACCTAAAACACGGGTGGAAGCGGAGGGGCGGGTTCTGCGGGTTGAGCAAGCCCGCGGGATCGAGGGACGCGTTGGCTTTGCGGTTTTGTCTCGGCACACCCTTTTGCGCGTCAACAACCACAGCGACGGACAGACAGCCTCGTAGAGGACAAAGGTATTTCACCGACCTGATTGGCAGCGGCTCGTCGGGAGAATTGACTTATTCTGAAGCATTTCATTAGAACCTACATCTACTGAGCTGAATCTCGACCTGGATGTACATCTCTTTGTTTGATTACATATAGAGCCAGTTCCAGTCGATTCGAAGTGCCTAGCTTGTTGAAAATCCGAAACAGGTAATTGCGCACCGTATGCTCGGTCAGGCCCAGTTGATGCGAAATGTCGCGGTTGGTGAGGCCTTCGGCCACCAATCGCACCAACCCTTCTTCCCGCTTCGTCAGCAAATTAGCCCCGTTGGCTCCTTTGATGGGCTGTGGTCCTCCCGTAGCCAGAGCCTCGATGATGAAACGCTGCTGATTAAGGTCAGCCCAGATTTGCCCCGCACCCACCGCACGGATGCACTTGCACAGCATTTCGAAAGTTTCGCCGCGGGAGAATACTCCATCGGCCCCCACCCGAAACCCTTCAACCACCAGGGCGCGCTCGGGAGAATCAACCAACACAATGATACGGGTATGGGGGTAAGCGGCCCGTGCCTCCTTCACCACGCCAAGGCCCGTGATAGGCCCGTTTTTCAAATCAGCACTGATAATGGCAACGTCGGAGGGGTTCTCACGCAGTTCCTTGAGGATCTCAACTGGATCTGAGGCAGAGCCCGCCACCACAACCGGCTCGCGGCTAAGTTTCAGAGCCCGCACCATCAACTGACACGCCATCGCGTTCGCATCCGCGACAAAGACCCTGATGGGTTCCCCCGATTTTGAGATCGTCTTCATTGGGCTATGCTCCCAAAAGCGACCTGCTCTCGAGGAATCAGCAGCTCAGGAGGCTAACTAAACTCATTAGAATGGGACTGTTGGTCGCCATCGCCGGAACCATCAGCTGATTGGGCCGCGAATCGGTCCTAGCGAAAGCTGCGATTGGTGGAGCATTTGGGACACCACTATCTCCTGCAATATAACTGCCTTCTAGTCAATGCGATAGGGAATGCCCGTCTGCTAATTGTGAATTGTCTTGCCTTCTTGTGTCTCTGATTTGCCCATGTGATGCCTGTCGCCACTCGACTAACGGCTAGAAGGTGAACAAGCCCAAAGGTGTCAGTGCCGTGGTTGCAGAGTTTTGGAGGGTGGTGACGCCCAAACCTTTGAGCATGGGGCGAAGCACAGTTTCAGGCTGGTAGAGTGAGGTCGATTGATGCGTGACCTTCGAAAGCCGCGGACCAAATAGGACTACCGCGATTCGACCCCAGTCGTCTGTGTCGTCATTGGGTGACTCATCGAAAGCAATGATGAGCGGACCATCGTTTCGGAACGCAGAGTTCCTAATCAGCGGGTCCAGGTTCGTCTTCAGCCAAATGTCCGCCACTTCCAAATTGCAGTTGTTTGCATCATCGCTCGACACGCCATACTAAACGGAAGCAGTTCCCTTCTGTGGTGATTTACAAAACTCCATCCGTCTCCCGGACGGCGCAATTAGTTCCAGAGGAGACGAATTCATGCGACGCACGCTCCGCCGGCGTTCACGCGAACGCAAGGGCGGAATGTCCTTCGAAAGCAGAGTCATTCATCCACCCAGGAGAGATGGTGCTGCAAACTGGGGTTATAGGCATTCTTGCAACGTTTTGGCCTCGATCGCCGCACACAAGTCCGGAAACAACTGGGAGGACAAAAATCTTTGTACCTAGCAGTGGCTGACTTTTGTACCCAGCACGGTGTGGGAAGACAGACTGGATCGATCACGCCAGACAAATGCCTTCGCCTTAAAGGACATTCGGCTTCTTGTGTGCACTTCGGGGTGGGCGTACGATTCACCGTGAATTTTAAAGGCGAATTCTGAAGATTTCGGATGAGGTAACGGGTGGAAACGCCAAGACACGCCCGAAAAGCGATTCGGTTCCCTCTGGAGGCACCGATTGTGTTCTGGTGGACAGACACCGGGATTGAAAAACGGAGTGAGGGCCGCACTCATGACATTAGCGAGGTGGGAGCATTCGTTCTTGCCCATACCTGCCCACCTTCGGGAATCCAAATCGGCTTCAAGGTCTTCCTGCCAGTACTCCCTGGCTTTGAGCCCAAAGCACGAGTGGAAGCGGTGGGGCAGGTTCTGCGTGTTGAACAGGCCGGCGGGGTTGAGGGACGCGACGGCTTTGCGATCTCGACTCGGCACACCCTATTGCGGTTTAGCGACGATGCCCGTGAATTAGAAGAGAGTGGCAAGAAGAATTCGCAGGTGGGTTGAAGAGTTCAGTCTTTACATGGTTTCGGGTACCGGGCTCCATCGGCCGCTGCCGATGACACTGGACTCGTTACAGGTCGCGGACCGGGAATAGAGATTGTATGTAAGTCACAGGGCGAAGCTACGTCTGTGTTACAAGTCCAAAAGACAGAAAAGGAAAGAACACAGCGTCGCGCAGCCCCGGACCATTCGGACGGAGACCGTATGACGGAACTGGATCTCAACCACAATTGGTTCGCGGTTTGCACGCGCCACCAGCATGAGAAAACCGCGGCTCGAAACTTGGAGTACAGAGAGTTTGAGGTTTTTCTACCGCTCTATAAGGCGCGTCATAGATGGAAAGACCGGATTAAGGAAGTGAGTCTTCCGCTTTTCCCTGGTTACCTGTTTGTCAGGGAGGGGTCCAAGAGGTGGCTTGCGGTCCTCACCACACCGGGGGTCAGTAGTATCGTCAGTTGCGGGGACCAGCCAGTCGCCATTCCATTTTCAGAGATTGAAGGGGTACGGCGAATTGTTGAAAGCACTTTGAGAGTTGAGCCTCATCCCTTTTTGAAGTCTGGCGACCGGGTCAGAGTCAAGTATGGCCCTATTGCAGGGGTGGAAGGCATATTGCTTCGGAAGAAGAACGTCGCTCGACTGGTTCTCTCCCTTGAAATGCTCGGGCAATCTGCCGCTGTAGAGGTTGAGGCAACCGACGTCGAGCGCATACCTACGGAAGCCCTTAGGAGGGATCTCAACCTTCGAACCCAGTCTATTTCCGTGTCGACAGACAGGCGGCATTCGTTGTCCACGGCATAAGCTGAACCCTGTCTCAGGCCTCGCTGCAGAACCACATTGCGATGCCGTGTTCACAACTGAACCACAAACCGCCAAATCTACAAGTTACCCGAGTTAGCAGAATTTTGCCGGATGCAGGTGCTTTTTGCAGAAATGATGAGTTCGCCTGTTAGCAGGCGGAGGAAGATCGCTAAAAAGTGAGCTGGGTACGAGCATTCATCGAGGACGACATTCCTCAGGTGGCGGCGCTGAAGTGGAGATTCCTGTGCAAGGGCAGCGGTTCGCCGCCCCCAACGATGAAAAGCTATTTCCGGGAGCTTTTCTTTCACGGTCCATTCTCGGAGAAAACTTTGCCTTCCCTGGTCTATGAAAATGAACATGGAAGAGTGGTGGGCTTTCTGGGAATCTTGCGACGTCGCATGTTGTTGCACGGCAAGCCTATTGTGGCCGCGGTCGGTACCTCCTTGGTCGTCGACCCAGACAGCCGCTCCACGATGGCGGGCTTGAAACTGATCAACTGCTTTCTCTCTGGGAAACAAGATCTGGCGTTGACCGATACGGCGAATCACAAAACTCAACAATTATGGATCCGGCTCGGAGGAAGCACGTCTTCGTTGCATGCCATGCATTGGTCGCGTCCACTTCGGCCGGCCCACTATGCGGTCTACGCCGCGTGTCGTTCCGGAAAAAGCGCTTTTTCTAAGGCATTCGGGCTTGGCTCCAAGCCCGTTTGCAGAATCGTGGACGCTATCGCTACGAGGATGCCATCCAGCCCTTTCCGCCAGAGGCCACCAGTAGTCTCAGAAGAAGAACTAACGGCGGAGACACTGCTTGCCTGTATGCGCGACTTCTCAGAGCCCCGTTCGCTGCGGCCAGAGTATGACAGAGATTCCGTAATGTGGCTTTTGGATTTCATGAGCCGAATGAACGCCTACGGAAGTCTTCGAAAAATGCTCTTGCGAAACAGGGAGAATAAGATCATCGGCTGGTATTTGTACTATTTGAGGCAAGGAGGCGTTGGCGAAGTCGTACAAGTTGGAGCATCACCTTCCTCGGTTGATACGGTACTTGATCATCTCTCACACGATGCATGGACTCATGGCGCGATAGCTCTTCACGGAAGGCTGGACCCCCACCTTTCACAGGAATCATTGGGGAAGTATTGTTTCTATTTTCCTGGTAATCGCCTGCTCGTACATTCTCGCGATCCCGAACTAACGCGGGAGATTCAAAGCGGCAGCGCGTTCCTCACGAGACTGGATGGCGAGTGGTGTTTAAGGTTCGGCACCCCAAACACAACAAGTCACGGCGCGGCGAGATACCGCTCAGGCACGACAGACTCAGGCCTGACTCCACAGCATGTGGAACACAGTCTGAAAACTAGCAGCTTCGAGTCCGCCGCCCCCTTGTCGGGCGGCCTTTCAAGAGGATTCAATGCCGAATCCAGATAACGGCAGACAACCCAAGGCGACGGGAATCTGCTCACCCCAGGCGCATGTGGAGATTTTTAGCACGTGTCCGCCGCTGGGAACCATTCCCGCCGCTGAATATGCAAAGGCCGTGGCCGATGCAGCCCGCTGGAGCGAAAAATACGGCTGTACGGGGATGCTGGTCTATACCGACAATTCCCAGGTGGACCCTTGGTTGGTTTCGCAGATGATCATCCAGGACACACAGCACATCGCGCCTCTAGTCGCCGTGCAGCCCGTCTACATGCATCCTTACACTGTCGCCAAGATGGTGTGTTCGCTCAGCGTTTTGTACGGCCGCCGTATGTACCTGAATCTAGTTGCGGGTGGGTTCAAGAACGACTTGGCTGCGCTCAACGATCCTACGCCGCACGATGAGCGGTACGAACGCTTGATCGAATACGCCACGATCATTAAGGGCCTGCTTGCCGATCAGGATGCGATTACCTTTCAAGGCAAATTCTATCGAGTCGACAAGCTCAAAATGACACCTCCGTTGCCGGAGGCACTCTTTCCTGGCGTCCTGATTTCTGGTTCTTCGGAAGCCGGGCTCTCCGCCGCGCATCTTCTTGGAGCGGTGCCAATCCTTTACGCCAAACCCGCGAAGGAATGTGCACCCACGGCGGCCAACACGGGCGGACATTTCGGGATCCGCATTGGGGTCATGGCGCGCCCGACCGAAGCGGAAGCTTGGAAGGAAGCCCATGAACGATTTCCAGAGGAAAAGAAAGGGAAAATGATTCATGGCTTGGCGATGAAAGTCTCAGATTCTGTTTGGCATCAGGAGCTATCGCGCACGATTGAACAAAACAAGACTACGCCCAGCAGCTATTGGCTTGCGCCCTTTGAGAATTACAAAACATTCTGTCCTTACCTTGTGGGCGGCTACGAACAGGTCGGAGAAGAATTGGCGCGTTACCTGGATTTGGGTTGCCACACGTTCATACTCGATGTTCCTGTATGCGAGCAGGATTTGCAGCACGCCCGCATCGCTTTCGATCTCGCCTGCAATAAGTCACACGCCGCGGAGGGCCATCGATCCACGCTCGCGGCGACGCCATTGTCCTTGGACGGAGACTGCTTATCTCATGTGGACCGGGCCTCCGGCGGGAGTGCCGAAAGGCCGGTCCCGTTCCAGCAGGTGAGTGGAGGATAGAGTTGCGGAATATTGTCAGCGGATTCCTGGAATCCAGCGAACGGTTCCCATCGCGTCCCGCTCTGGTCGTCGACGGCAAAAGCTTCTCCTATCTCGACCTCAGAGGCCAGGCAGGCAAGCTTGCATCTCTGCTGCAGCGTACTGACGAAAGCAATTCTACGCTAGTCGCCATCCTGGCCTATCGAAGCGTGACGGCTTACGCGGGAATTTTGGGAATTCTTGCCGCTGGAAGAGGATATGTTCCATTAAACCCCAAATTCCCGACGAAGCGCACTCGCAGAATGTTGATTCTATCCGGGTGCAGCCAGGTCATCGTTGGGAATGAATGCGTCGCGCACCTGAGGGAGCTGTTGGAAGGATTCCAGCAGCCCCTGACTTTAATACTTCCCGGAATGGCAGACGTCACTGACCTTCAAACAGACTTTCCTCTCCATCGGTATGTGTCATCAAAAGATATCTTCGAGAGCCATGTTTCAGTCTTCGAAACCACCGTCTCTAGTCAGGCGACCGCCTATCTGTTGTTCACATCTGGCACCACCGGCGAGCCCAAGGGAGTGCCTGTCACACACTCGAATGTGCGCTCGTACATCAACTACATGTGTGGGCGATGCGATCTGAATGAAACTGACCGGTTCTCACAGCACTCCGATCTGACTTTCGACCTAAGTGCGCATGACATCTTTGTCGCCTGGGAGCGTGGGGCCAGTTTGTACTGCTCGCCTGAGAGGGCTGTCCTGCTGCCGGCCAAGTTCGTGCGCGATCACGCTTTGACCGCGTGGCTCTCAGTTCCTTCCATAATTGGCATCCTGTCCAAGATGAGACTTCTGGAACCTGATTTCTTCCCTTCCCTGCGATACAGCTTCTTCTGCGGAGAACCTCTGCCCGCGTCCTCTGCGCAACTGTGGCAAAACGCAGCGCCACATTCGATTGTTGAGAATCTCTACGGCCCCACGGAAGCTACCATCGCTATTTCTCATTACCTGTGGGACCGAACTCACTCGCCCGGTGAATGCTTGAACGGGATTTGCCCGATAGGCTGGACGTTTGCCGGACAGCGATCAATCGTTGTCGACCAGGACCGCAACATTCTTTCAAATAATCAGGCCGGCGAGTTGCTCCTTACCGGCTCACAGGTCGCTGCCGGGTACTGGAATGATCCGGAGAAAACGGGGGCGAAGTTTGTGCGACTGGGCGATTCGGAGGACACCATCTGGTATCGGACGGGGGATCTGGTTAAACAGGATGGGACCGGCTGCATGTACCATCTTGGCCGAATCGACGATCAGGTAAAGATACGAGGATACCGGGCCGAATTACAGGAAATTGAGGCGGTGCTTCGAAATGCTTGTGGAACCGATCAGGTCGTTTCGGTGGCTTGGCCCGTGCGGGATGGATCTGCCGACGGTGTGGTCGCTTTCGTGTCGGGCCAGAAGGCGCTCGACGAGGGCAGGGCGTTGAAGTACTGCCGCAGGTATCTGCCCGGCTACATGGTGCCCCAGAGGATCTACGCGCTCGATGCCCTGCCGCTGAATATAAACGGGAAGGTGGATCGCAGGGGACTGGTCCGCATGCTAGAGGGGGCTCAAACGTGAATCTCATACAAGAGAAAGTGTTGGTTGTTTCCGTCCTGAACTGGATCAAAGAGCACAAACTTCCTGGGAATCGTGACGCGCCCGAAATTACGGAAGAAATCGACCTCATCACCGATGGGGTGCTGGACTCGATGGGGCTTGTCGACTTGCTTTTGTTTGTTGAGGAGCAGACGGGCCGCCCGATCGATCTGATAACTGTTGAACCCAAGGATGTCTGCGTTGTGAAGAACCTATGCCGTATAGCCCTCGGAAACCAACTCTCTCAACCTACAGATGGATGTGAACATGCTGAACCCAGTTGTGGAGACGTACTCGCTGCTGGCGGAAAAGTATGACGACGAATTGAACCTGCAGTCGTGCTGGGGCCGCGCCACTGACAGAATTCAGAGTTCCCTGCTCATCGAGGACAACGATCAGGTTGTAGTCGATGCAGGTTGTGGTACAGGGAGAGCACTCTTGCAATTGGCAAGCCGCAGCCGGCCGAACATTCAATTCATCGGAATCGAGCCTGCTGAAAATATGCGCAAGTGTGCACTGCGGCGAATCGGAAGTCGCGCGAATATCAGTATTTTGGATGGGTGTTTCGAACAGATCCCACTCAAGTCTCAGTCGGTAGACTGTCTGTTCAGCATTTTTGCGTTCCACTGGGTGACCAACCTGCGCGCCTCGGTGCAGGAGATTCGCCGCGTTCTTAAGCCGAACGGACATGCGGATCTTTTCTTCGTCGGGAGAAATAACGGCCATGAGTTCATTCGGAAGACGAGCCCGATCTTCCTGAAATACATGGGTCCAGCACGCTTTCTGGAGTCTGTGCGAATGCGGACGCAGCTTACCCGGCAGGAGACTGTTCGCTTGTTCAGTGAAACGTTCGATCCACGTCTCGTTTCCGCCGACGAATCTTACGACACGTACTACGATTCACTGGAGGGACATTGGGGCTGGTGGGTCCGGATCGAAGGGCAGTTTGTTTCCATGCCACCAGAGAGGAAAATTGCCTGCGACCAGGAAGTGCGGAAGGCCCTTTCCGACCTGTCCACAGAAAATGGTATCCCCTACACCATTCACTGTCTCCACTTGAGGCTAAGGTCAGCTACCGACTCACGATCCCAACTTTGTCATTGACGGTAGACCGCTGCTTCAGACGGCGCCATCGAGAATCGCAGAAGGAAAGAGGAGGAGAAATGTCCATGAAAAGCAGAATTCTTTGTTGTTTCGTAGCTGGGATTTTTCTTATGACGCTTGTAAACGCACGCGCAGCCCAAGGAAAGGCGGCGGCTTCCACGGCCGACGGACCGGCCACACCACGGGGGCCCAGAACGGCTGCTCAAGATGTACAGGGGCGTCCTGAGCTCCATCGGCGGAATCCGCGGTACCAGTTGTGTAAAGACGATGTCCTGCAGCTCAATTTCGCTTTGACACCAGACTTGAATCAGACGGTCACCGTCCAGCCAGATGGCTACATCACTTTACAGGGTGTCGGCGATCTACATGTGGAAGGACAAACAATTCCTGACGTCACCGAATCGATTCGCCTTGCTTACGCGAAAACGCTGCACAGCCCCATCATCACAGTCCGCCTCATGGAATTCGAAAAGCCGTACTTCATCGTGGGCGGAGAAGTGGGACATCCGGGCAAGTTTGAATTGCGTGGAGACACGACGATGACACAGGCGGTAGCCATTGCGGGGGGTTTCACAGAAACCTCGAAACATTCGCAAGTCTGGCTTTTCCGCCGTGTTTCGAACGATTGGGCGGAAACACAGCAGCTGGACTTAAAGAAAATGCTCAAGAGCGGCAATTTGCGGGAAGACGCGCATCTGCGCCCCGGGGACATGTTGTACGTTCCCAAGAACACTCTTTCGAAAATGAAACGTTTTATTCCGGTCGCCACCGTGGGAACGTATCTCAATCCAGGGATGTTCTAGGAACGTAGTTCAATCCAGGGTTATGACCGCGTCAGCCTGAATAGGCCACTGATGTTGCTCTTTTGAAGACATCACATTGAGTGCTTTTCTCGACATTCCGTTAGTGGTTGCCCCTCCAAGAAACGGTGGATAGGTAGAGCCAATGTTCCTCGATCACTTCGGTCTGCGCGAGCAGCCATTCGGGGTTACTCCCGATCCTCATTTTCTTTACTTCAGCCCCTCCCATCTGGAGGCAGTGGCATCCCTGCTCTATGGGATCCAATCCCAGCGCGGGTTCATGGCTCTGATTGCAAAACCAGGGATGGGGAAAACCACTCTGCTCTTTGACCTTCTGGAACATCTGAGAGACTCCGCCCGCACTGCTTTCTTGTTCCAGGCGCACAGCGACCCGCACCAGTTTCTACGCTCGCTTATCGCCGATCTAGGAATTCCCGACCAGGGCGATGATCTCGGGCGCGTGCAGCGCAGATTGAATGAAGTCTTGATCCGCGAAGTGCGCGCCGGAAGGCGCGTGGTCGTCGTGATTGATGAAGCACAGAACCTTGAGGACTCTGTCCTGGAAGCCGTACGGATGCTTTCCAATTTCGAAATCCCGGGAACGAAGCTGATCCAGATCCTGCTCGCCGGCCAACCGCAATTGGCAGATAAGCTGGCGAGGCGGGAACTGGTTCAACTACGCCAGCGAATTTCGATTGTGAGCCGATTGACACAATTTAGCGCCAGCGAGACCGGAGAATACATAGACCATCGGCTCAAGGTTGCCGGTCATGAAGGCAATCCGCTGTTCACAGCCGACGCATTGGCAATTATTCATTCTCGAAGCGATGGAATACCGAGGAATATCAACAACCTCTGCTTCCACGCCTTAAGTTTGGGGTTCGCGAATGGTCAGAAGATAATCGACGCATCGATTCTGAACGAGGTACTGGAAGACCTGGATATCGAGATGCTCGCGGCTCAGGGACAGCCAACGAAGCGGCTGCGCGGCACCAAGCTGAGTGTGAAGGCAGCGTCGATCCAGCTCAACTCTTGGCGTGAAAGAATCCGCTGAATTCGAACTAGTCAGGACAAGACCCTGGGAGACATGACGTATGAGTAAAAACATTGAAGTACTTTTACGAGCCAAAGAAGCGACTGCACTGCTCTGGTCAAAAAGCATTCCCGAAGACAGTCCAGAAGTAAGGCGGCCGCCCGCGCCCATCGAGCCTATTGGCCGTTCGGGAGAGGCCGAGTTGGTTCAGCGCGTGTTCCTGCTGCCCGCTGAGGATGTGCCGCGTGTGGTGGCCTTCTGCGGAGTTGGCCAGGCTGATGGAGCCGGCGGAATCTGCGCTCGTGCGGGACAACTCCTGGCCGACCAGACAGGCTCGTCGGTGTGCGTCGTCGAGGGAGACTTCCATTCCCCCTCTTTGCATAAATATTTGGATGTGGAGAACTCCCGGGGACTTACTGATGCCCTGTTCGAATCCGGGCCGATTCGAGAATTCGTTCACTGCTCTCCAAAAACTAACCTCTTTGTGCTCCCGGGCGGCTCTCGTTCCGGGGAGTTGCAAGCTGCGTGGAATTCCGAGCGGTTGCGCTCCCGCATTGCAGAACTCCGCCGGGAGTTTTCCTACGTTTTGGTCTACAGCCCGCATGTGAGTCAACATGTAGGCGGATTGCTCCTCGGCCAGATCGCTGACGGCGTTATTCTGATTCTGGAGTCCATGGTTACACGCCGTGAAACTGCACGAACGGCCAAAGAAAATCTGGCAGCTGCAAATGTGAAGATACTGGGCGCTGTTCTCAACAACCACACGTTTTCCATTCCCGAAAATCTCTACAAAAGGCTCTAGCAAGATATTGGCGGGGACAAGTTCGTAGCGAGCCCATCAAAGAGAGTGGATCACGATGGCCAGACGGACCCCGAAGGCCACATTCCGCCAGCAATTGTCGCTTTTCAGAGTAATCGAACAATTCGCAGATGCCAGATGGAGACTTATTTCCTTTGCGGTAACCGGTTCTATGCGCGGAAGAACGCGCAGGCAAAGATCCACCTGCTTGTCGCAGCGGCCAGCGTTGGGACGCACCTGAATCCCAATGCGTACTAGGGTTTGGCGGTCGGGAACACAGAGAGCGTAGGAGGGAGTCAAATGGAAAACGTGAATTCCGGGAAACACAGCGCACACAATGGAAACGGAAATGGAAACGGCATTGGAAACGGCAACGGGAAGCCGAATCATTCTTTCACGCTGCGTGATCTGGTGGGGGTGGCATTCCGGCGACGCCGCGTGATCATCCTCGCGTTCGCAGGGCTGATGGCAGGATTCATCCTAGCCATTTTGATTCTGCCTCCGACTTACGAGGCCGAAATGAAGATCCTTGTGCAACGAGAGCGCGTAGACCCTCTGGTATCCACCGAACCGAACGTCAACCAGTCCGATCGCAATCTGACATTGGACGAGATTACGTCGGAAATCGAATTGTTCCAAAGCCGCGATTCTCTGGAAAAGACAGTAGTGGATTGCGGGCTGTATGAATCCAAAAACCCGTGGTCCATTGGGACCATCGAGCTGCGGGTGCTGGGAGCCCTGGGACTGGCGCCGAACAAGGAGACGAGGATCTACAAGGCAGTTCTGAAAATGGAAACGAAAGATCTGCAGGTGATCCCGCTCAACGCCTCCGATATCATTAAAGTCACCTATCAATCCGAATCGTCGCAACTCGCGGCGCAGGTGCTTAAGGAGCTGGGGGATCTGTACCTCGCCAAGCACACGGCAGTCCGCCGGCCACAAGGGACGGCGGACTTCTTTCAGCTACAAGCCCAGCAATACAAGAGAGAACTGGCGGCCTCGGAAGCGCAGTTGGTGCGTTTCACGCGACAAACGGGAGTTGTTTCGGCTGATTTCGAGAAACAGGTAACACTGCAGAAGGTAAACGATTTCGATCTCAGCCTGCAGCAGACACTTGCGTCAATCGCGGAAACGGAGAAGCGGCTTCGCACGCTCGAGGCGGAAGATGGGGCTGTTCCCGCGCGAGTGACCACCCAGATTAAAGTGGCGGACAATCCTCAGCTCATGGCCAATCTGAAAACGACACTGCTCGACTTGGAACTCAAGCGAACGGAACTGCTCGAACGATATGATCCGACCTATCCGCTAGTTCAGGAAATGGAAACGAAGATCTCTGAGGCTCGTACTTCCATCGCCGAGGCCGAGAGACGCGGCATCCGAGAAGAGACAACGGATCAGGACCCTGCGCATGCCTGGGTCAAAACAGAGATGGAGAAAGCCAAGGCGGACTTGATCGGTTTGCAGGCCCGCGCCTCGGCCATGGCCGGCGCGTTGAAAACTCTTGAGAGCAGAGCGCTCCGGTTGGAAGGCGAGTCGGTATTCCAGCAGGATTTGCTGAGGACCGCCAAAGCCAACGAGGAGAATTATCTTCTTTATCATCGGAAGCGCGAAGAAGCCCGCATCGCGGATGCTCTTGATCAACGGAAAATCATCAATGCCGCGGTCACAGAGGCACCGGTGGCGCCGTTGATACCGGCGAGTCTGCCAACTGGCGTCAAACTGCTCCTAGCCGTGGTGATCGCCATACTGGCCAGCATGGGACTCGGCTGCATGATGGAGTATCTCGACCCGTCATTCAGGACGCCCGAGGAAGTAAAGGAATACCTCGAAATTCCGCTTCTGGCCACTCTGCCGAGGGCCAATGGCAAGGCAAACGGCAAGGCACATAGTGCATTCCTGTACCAATCACAAGGAGAGCCCCCACGCTGAGCCCTTGTTACCGGAGTTCTTTCGTCAGGGCGCGAGGTAACGCGAGAATCCTCCGGATTTCTCGGCTCAAGATGGAACGTAAATCCGACGGCTACCGCGCACGAGGAAGCAATGGGTGAGACTCTCAGAGCGCCAACCGTTTTTTGCGCCCTTCCCTCCAATGCACGAAGTTAGAGACGAAGTATGAAAGATCAGGAACGAGTGCTCGTTGTTGGCACTGCACAGGCGGGGATTACGCTCGTGCGGGAAATCCTCGTGCGCCCGGAACTCAACCTCAAGGTTGTCGGGTTTCTCGACGAGAAGGGGGAGAATATCGGGAAATCACTTGTAAACCCTTCTATCATTGGCTCCGTGAATCAGGTGGGTGACATTGTGAAAGAAAAAGGGGTCAGCCGGGTGATCTTATCCCTCAACGAGCGGCGAGGTTGCACACCTGTCGAACAGCTTCTGCAATTGAAGTTCTCGGGAGTGCTGGTCGAGGACGCACATAGCATGTACGAGAAGATGACGGGAAAAATCCTGCTGACGAACCTGGCGCCGAGCTGGCTGTTCCTGTCCGCCGGCTTTCGCAAGTCTCGGTCTCTTCTGGCCGCAAAGCGCTGCATAGACATCGCGGTGTCCCTGCTCGGAATAATCCTCGGGCTGCCGTTAATGGGAGTGATCGCCTTCGCCATTTGGCTGGAAACAGGGTTGCCCATCTTATTCCGGCAGGAGCGCGTCGGGTTGGGTCAACATCCGTTTACCATCCTGAAGTTCCGTTCGATGTTCCAGGACTCGGAAGCGGGGGGCCCGAGTTGGGCGCTGAATAACGATCCGCGTATCACCCGAATCGGGCACCTGTTGCGAAAATCCCGGCTGGATGAATTGCCGCAATTATTCAATGTCTTGCGCGGCGAGATGAGTCTGGTGGGTCCGCGCCCCGAACAAACGCAACTACGCGCGATGCTCGATGAGAGGATTCCGATGTACTGGCGCAGGCACAGTGTCAGGCCGGGAATCACCGGCTGGGCACAAGTGAGATATCAGTATGGCTCCACTATTGAAGAAACGGAACGCAAGCTCGAATACGACCTTTATTATATTAAGAACCTCTCCTTCAAACTGGACCTGGCAATCATCCTGGCAACTTTTAACGTGATTCTTTTCGGTCGCGGCGCGAAATAGCTGAGCCTGCCGGATTCCCCGCGCGTAAGAGGCTAGGACGTGCGCTGAAACAATTTCCGGGGAAGACGGTAGCAATCAGGAACCTTCATCGAAGTTTTCATGAGCGGGAAATCTTTAGACAATTTGCGTTCGGGGTTTTCCCAGAGTTCAGGACTCAGACGACCGGTTCAGTACTTAAATTCGCGACTATTGGAAGAAGGTTTCGACAATTCGCAGACCGCAGACGCAACAAAAGAAAGCCCGCGCATAAGACATATATTGAGTGTGGATGTGGAGGATTACTTCCAAGTGGAAGCATTCGCCAATGAGGTTCCGCGACGCGCGTGGGGGATTTGGCCTTCGAGAGTGGTTGAGAATACTCGCAAATTTCTGAATCTCTTCGAACGACACGGTGTGAAGGGAACCTTCTTTTTTCTGGGATGGGTGGCCAACCGCTTTCCAAGCCTCGTTCGCGAGGTGCAAGCGCAAGGGCATGAATTGGCATGTCACAGTTACTGGCATCGCCGCGTCTGTTCCTTGCCACCGTCGGAATTCCGTGAAGACGTGCGGATAAGCAAAGACGCCATTGAGCAGGCAGCGGGCGTTCCAGTCTATGGGTATAGGGCCCCTTCGTGGTCAATCAACAAAGACTCATTGTGGGCACTGGACATCCTCGCGGAAGAAGGCTTCCGCTACGACTCCAGTATTTATCCGATTCGTCACGATTTATACGGTTTCCCTGATGCGCCGAGATTCGCTTACGTCTACCAATGCCGTAACGGGAGAGAATTAACGGAAATTCCTCCGCCGACGGTTCGGATCGCGGGGTTCAACTTTCCGGCAGCCGGCGGGGGGTATTTCCGAATTTTCCCCTTTTTATTCACGGAATGGGTCTTCCAGACTTTTGAACAAGACTACCGGAAGCCTGTTGTCACGTATTTCCATCCGTGGGAGGTTGATCCCGAGCAGCCTCGAATTCCGGCCGGGCTCAAGTCCAGCTTTCGCCATTACACGAACATCGGGACTGTCGAATTACGCCTTGGGCTGCTGCTGCAAAAACATCTGTTTCAGCCCATTGCAACAGCACTCGCGACCGGAACGTTGAGCGCTGCTGAAGTGAGCAAAGGATAGGGCGTATGTTCAGTGTGGCGTTGATTGGGCCGGATGGTGCCGGGAAAACGACCCTAACCGCTCGGCTCCAGCGGTCTTCCGATATCCCATTGAAATGCTTGTACATGGGCATAAATATCGAAGCGAGCGACCACGCCCTGCTGACTTCCCGCCTGGTTGCATACTTCAAGCGCGGACAGAATACAGAATCCGGAGTGTACCGCTGCGGGGATGACTCGCCTCCAGGAGGAGTAAACGCAAAGCGAGGTTTGGGTGGCTGGCTGTGGGCCACGTGCCGTTTGATCAATCGTCTTTTAGAAGAGTGGTACCGGCAATTACTGTCGTGGAGTTACCAAATTAGGGGTTACGCGGTTGTCTATGACCGTCACTTCCTCTACGACTTCACACTCGACGGAATCGATGGCGAAAAGCAACCTGCCGACAAACGCTTACACCGACGGCTCCTGGAGAATTTCTATCCACGACCTCACCTGACGATTTATTTGGATGCGCCGGCGGAGGTGCTCTTCGCGCGCAAGGGTGAAAAGACCTTGAAGGAATTGGAGCGCCGCCGCCAGGCTTTTCTTCAGCTCGAGCACAGGGCGAAGAACTTCTTCCGGATCGACGCCACGCATCCCTTTGATGTCGTCTATGCCGAAGTCAACTCGCTTATTGAGCAGGGATACCGGAACGGGCAAGCGAACGCCGGCTGCGGCCTGAGATTTCGATTACAAAGACTCGGCAAATTGTTTGATTAGGGCCGATCGAACCCAACCCAAAAACGATGCCCTTAATATTGCTTCAATAAGCACAGTCCTGGTTATCAGAAACAAACCGAAGGAACGATCTTCCAAAGCGCGACATGGACAATCCCAGCACAGAAGCTTCTAAACATCCTGGAAGGGTGGACTTCGACATTCACGGCGTGGTGGGAATCCGCCTGATCGATCCCTCGCCGACCGACCTTGATGCGGCCCGTAAACTGCTCGGATGCCCGTCCAGACTGCCGCTGACCGCCCCCGATATCACTGTACGGTTCGTGGAGAATCTGCCAGTCCGCGGAATAAGATTTTTAGGCACTGACCAGGGCGCCTTTACGGACAACGGATTTTTCCTGTTGCAGGAAGGAACAAGACGAGTCAACGCCCGAATCCCTTTCGATCGGATTGGGGGACCATGCGAGATTGTTTGTAAGAGTCGACTCGGATCAGTGCCGCTATTGATTCCCATCATCAGCTTGACTGCCCTGAAGAAAGAGTGCGTCCCAGTACACGGTTCCGCTGTCGTGTACAACGGCGTGGGCATATTGATGGCCGGCTGGGCACACTGCGGGAAAACCGCCGCGCTCTTGGGATTCGCTGCAAATGGAGCGGAGTATGTCGGGGAAGATTGGGTACTTCTGAGCGGCAACGGTCAAAGAATGCAGGGGCTCGTGAGGCCGTTGGAGCTTTCGCGCTGGCATGTTGCCAGTTTGCCCCACGTGCGAAGCGCGGTGAACCTGATGAATCGCTTTGCGTTCCATGGAATCGGCGTTCTGGACGGATTGCAGAGGATGGTTTCCGGTGAAAGAACTCGAAGCAGCCTTGTGTTGAGGAGTGTGCAGAGGGCTTTGGCTGCTGTCGAGAACAGGCTGAGGCAAAACGTGGTGCCTTCAGCCATTTTCGGGGACAAGATTCGCTCCGCGGGCGCCCAGGTGGACAAGATATTTCTCTTCGTCAGCCACGAAGATCACAGAATCGAAGTGGAACCCATCGCTCCTTCTGAGATGGCCCGCCGCCTGGCTTTTCTGGTCCGGCACGAGCTAACGCCGCTCCTGCGGCATTATGCTGCCTACCGATTTGCGTTTCCTCGTCGAAGGAATGAGCTCATGGAAAGCGCGGCCGAATATTCATTCGGAAAGCTTGCCCGCGCGCTTAATGGGAAAGAGACATACGTCGTCCACCTTCCCTACCCGCATGTGTTCTCGGAGCTTTACAGGGCGATTCAGCCTTTATGGAAACCCACGGCCGCCGCGACTGCCGAACGGGGAGGAGTCGAATCCCGAAGCTTTCAAGCGGCTCGCACCGAGCTACTTTCAGCGTTCGCAGCTACTTCAACCCAAGGCGGCTTACGAGAATGGAAGTAGCTCTGGAAACCGCTACAACTTGCTGTTGCAGCTGGGACTGTTTCTCACTTCCCAATTCAACCCCTTTGATCGCCGCTATCTTTCAATCTACGTGACCGTCGGCTTGAGCGCTTTGGGACTCCTCGTCGTGCAGAACTTCACTTCCATGAATCTGTACCTGGCATTGCCTTTGGCGGGTGTGGTTTCGCTGTGCGTGGTGGCCATTACGAAGAGAAAGCTACGCATCGCGGAAACCTTTCCCGAGATGCTCAGTCTGCCGTTCGCACCGCTGCTCCTGTCTTAGGCATTGAGTTGAGGCATATTTCCAGACACCCAAAATAATCGGAGGTCTTTGCTTTATGAAAGCATTATCCGGAGAATCTGCTCTGACGCGATTTGACCTGTCGTTGCTGGTCGCGCCGGACGTGTCTGCGCGCAGTCCAGTCGAGAATCCCAGAACAATTGAATTTCTTTATCTCGACCAGGAGGCAATCCTCGCAGCCGACCTGCTCAACATGACGCGTGCGATGCGTGCAGTGGGACAGGCTCAAGCGCTGTTCGTGCAAGGCAAGGTTCGTCACCCTCACAAAGTGGTCTTGCGGCAAGAGGACAGTGCGGAATCCGAAGATCAAGGCCGCTTCAATGCACTCTTCGCGTCCATCGGCGGCCCAGTGCGCGCGATGGGCATGAAGTGGATTGGAAGCTTCCCCGCCAACCGAGAACGTGGCTTACCGCGCGCTAGCGCATTGATCATTTTGAATTGTCCTGACACTGGCATGCCGATTGCCGTTATGGATGGCACGCTCATTAGCGCCATGCGCACTGGCGCCATGACTGGCCTTGGGGCGCATTATCTCGCGCCGCGCAACACTCGCAAGATCGGCATGATTGGAGCGGGCGTTCAGTCGCGCACGCAAATTCTTGGACTTTATACCGCGATTCCCTGGGTGGAAGAGATCGCGCTGACCAACCGTGACAAGGCGCGCGCTGAGAGCGTCGCCGATGAATGTCGTCGGCTTTGGGGCGCGCCGGTACGCGCGGTGGCATCCGTTGACGAAGCCTTGTGCGATGCTGACGTGGCGTTGACGATCACCACGGCTCGTGAGCCAATCATGTTCGCACGGCAGATTAAACCAGGCGCGTTGACCGTCCAGCTAGCCGGTCATGAATGCGAATTTGCCCTGATCCAGCGGTGCCAGAAAATCGTTACAGACGATTGGGAAGTTGTGAAGCATCGTGGAATTATGACTCCTGCGATCATGCACCAGCATGCTCTCCTTCGCGACAGCGATATTCACGGCAACCTGGGCGAGTTGATCTTGGGCACCAAACCAGGACGCGAGAGCGATACAGAGAGAATTCACTATGCCCACATGGGCATGGGTGTGGATGACGTAGCGCTCGCCTGGGCCGTGTATCAAACGGCGCGCGAACGTGGCCTGGGAATACCACTTCCATTGTGGAGGGAACCCCTATGGGCGTAAGCAGAGTCGACAATCCAGCAGATCAGCAGGTCCATCCTTTTCCAATACACCTCGTGAAGGTCCGCAGGTCGCTCCGCAGGCTGTGGTGCTATGCCGAGATTCAATGGGCCTTGGCGACACACGGAACTGATCGTCTTCTGCGGCGGCGTTTCAATCGCTGGGCAAGACAAGGACGCGGTGAATCGATGGAACGAGATCACGCCCGAATCGCACAGATCATCTGGGAAAGAATGGAATTGTCCGCAGCGGACCGCATCCTCGACTTGGGCTGTGGCGAGGGTTGGGCCTGCCGGCTCCTGGCTCAGCGAGCTCCACAAGGGAGCCTCATTATGGGGGTCGATATTTCTGACGAGATGATCCGCCTAGCGCGCGAGAAGAGTCGCGCATTCTCGAGCGTGAGTTACCACTGCGGACCGGCAGAACAAATTCCCACGCAAAGCGACTATTTCACAAAAATCGTCACTGTTGAAGCATTTTACTATTTTCAGCGGCAAGACGAAGTGCTCCGTGAACTCTTCCGTATTATGCAACCCGGGGGCCAGCTGTATCTACTGTTGTGCTTGTTTGAAGATGACCCGAAGGACCGGAAGTGGTTTGAGGATGTCAGTCTGCCCGTCAACAATCGCGCTATCAATGAATACAAAAACTTGCTGCAGCACGGCGGCTGGATAGGTGTTGATTGCCGAGTTTTTGACTTCAGGTCGAAGCCTTCCACGCAGCCCGGCTCTCATGATCGCCCGCTTCTGATTACCGCGCGGAAGCCTTCCTGAGTCCGAATTCGCCGCCTTAGAACCACGAGCGAGTTCCAGATCGACAAAACCTCCTTTATGAGAAGCACGGGGATCAAGATGAACACTTCTACTCCCGTCATTGTTCTTTCTCCTCACCATCACGGGGCGTTAGGGATATTCCGCAGCCTCGGTGTACTTGGTGTGCCGGTTTATGCTGTGGAGGATGGGCGGTTCTCGCCGCCGCTTCGTTCGCGCTATTGCCGCGACGTTTTCCCTTGGAACGTGCGCACAGCAGCGCCGCAAGCTTCCATCGCTTCTCTCTTCAAAATCTCGGAAAATTTTAGCACCCGCCCCATTCTGATCCCCACCGACGACGGCACCGCCGCACTGGTTCAGGAAGCCGCCGAGCAGTTGCAAGAGGCTTATCGTTTCCCAATTCTTCCCCGAGGTCTGGTGTACAGGCTCAGCAACAAAAGAGAGTTGTTCTCCGTGTGTCGCGAATACGGTCACCCCACCCCCGAAACCGTTTTCCCTCAGTCGCGCAGCGAGGTTCTTCAGTTCCTCGAGAAGGCAGTTTTCCCCCTTGTGCTTAAAAGCATCGAGGACAGGGTCGCTCTGGGACAAACTAAAGTGGCTATGCACATCGCTCAGAGCGCAGACGAACTCCTGCGGTACTACGACACCCTGGAGAGCCGACAGCGACAAAACGTGATGCTGCAGGAATACATTCCAGGGGATGCGGATTCGGTGTGGATGTTCAATGGGTATTTCAATGAGAAGTCAGAATGTCTCGCGGGATTTACGGGGAGAAAGCTTAGGCAGCGTCCCATGGCTACGGGAATTACCACACTGGGAATTTGCCGGCAGAATTCAGCAGCCGAGCGGTCCATACGAACGCTACTTTCGTTGGTCGGTTACCGCGGAATCGTCGATATTGGATGCCGTTTCGATGCGAGGGACGGTCAATACAAATTGCTCGATGTAAATCCGCGCATCGGCTGCACTTTTCGGCTATTCGTTGACCCAAACGGAATGGATGTTGTGCGCGCTTGTTACCTCGATTTGACCGGGCAGGCCGTCCGGGCAGAACCTGCCTGCGAAGGGCGTAAGTGGCTGGTTGAAAATTTGGACCTGGCGACGCTGCCAGACCACTTGTTGCATCGAAAGCTCACCTTCGGCCAATGGCTGCGTTCCCTTCGCAGCGTGCGTGAAACTGCATGGTTTGATTGGTCTGACCTTTCGCCTTTTTGGGCGATGTGCCTTTCCGTTCTTGGCTCCTGCCGGTCCGAACGATTCAAAAGATGGCGTGCCAGACGCTCCGACCTCGCCCAACCCCCTGCACCTTCGGGAGCCCCCAGGGCAAAGCCAAGAAGGGAGCAGATTGCTTCCCCTACTCGCATGCCATCGCCGAAACGTTCCCAGAACTGTTGAACCTGCCTTTGATGCGCCTGATTTTTGCCTGGGGGAAAGAATGGAAGTAGTCCTAGAGACCGCCGCCAAAACGTTCAGCGAACAGGACGCGACGCGAAAGCAAGTCCGAGGCTCGAGCCTGTTTCTCTTCGGCCGAATATTGTCTCTGGGCGTCAATTTCTTCACTCAAGTTCTGATGGTGCGCTATCTCTCGACGAGGGATTTCGGAGAATTTGCGTATGGGCTGGCGGTAGTCAGTCTTTTCCGGCTCCTTGCTTCGTTGGGGCTGCAAGACGCGATTCCGCGCTTCGTGCCGATTTACCAGGAAAACCGCGAGTACGGGAAGATGTTCGGCACGATTTTTTTGGCTGTGGGGGCAGTTCTAACTGTTGCAATCTTTATCGTAGCTGTTGTCTGGCAGGCACCGATGGTTCTCATGCCTTTCATGAACCACGAGAGCCTGCCATCCTTGGGCATACTTTCGATTTTGATCGCCTTGGTGCCTGTCGAGACAGCCGACGCGATGCTGGATGGTCTTTTCGCCAGCTTCGCGGGTACCCGTGACATTTTCCTTCGCCGCTATCTGCTGGGACCAGGGCTCAAGTTTGCGGTCGTGGTTCTTCTCCTTTGGATGAAAAGTACAGTTATATTCCTGGCGTACGGATATCTTGTGGCAGGGGCCACGGGAGTGTTGGTTTACGGAAGCCTATTCATAAGGCTGCTGCGCGAGCAGGGGCTGTTGCAGCGGTTCCGGTTAAAGGACATAGACATCCCCTTCCGCGAGACTCTTGCTTTCGTTCTACCGAGTCTCATTTCGGCCATAGCCTTGTGTATCTCTCCCGTAAATGCCTTCTTGCTGGGTCGTCTGCGGACCATGTCAGAGGTTGCGTTTTATCGCGCCGCGGCTCCGGTTGCCGAACTGAACGGCATTGTTTTCGCAAGTTTCGCACTCCTTTACACGCCTCTTGCGGCACGCCTTTTCGCCAGGGCGGACTACCGCGGGATCAACGGTCTTTACTGGCAGACGGCCGCGTGGATGTCCGTCCTGTCTTTTCCCATCTTTGCCGTTACCTTTTCTCTCGCGAAGCCTCTCACGATCCTCCTTTACGGGGCGCGTTACGCACCGTCCGGCCCCGTGCTGGCGCTACTTTCGTTAGCCAGCTATTTCAACGTTCTCCTCGGCTTCAATCTCCAGACTTTGAAGGTCATTAAAAGATGGCGTTATGTCGTCCTCGTGAGCGCCATGACGGCGCTTGCTAACCTGGTGGCGAGCACAGTGTTGATAAAACAATACGGCGCGATAGGCGCCGCAGCCGGTTCAACTGTGATCCTGATTGGATATAACTTGCTGCTGCAAGCGGGACTATCGCCGACTGCGGATTTTCATGTTTTTGACCGGCGCTATCTTTCGATTTATTTAACGATCGCGTTGGGCGCGTGCAGTCTATTTTTGGTTGGCTCACTCACTTCCTTGAGTTTCTATGTTTTGCTTCCTATGGCAGCGTGCGTCTCTTTGTGCGTGCTTGCCGTGGCGAAGAAGAAGCTCAGCATTGCGGAATCCTTTCCCGAATTGCTTCGGCTGCCGCTCATGCGGCTGATTTTTACCTAGAAATCCGTACCGGCTGGCGGGAGCGCACTTGCCGCGCCCGCGCAGCAAAATTTCCAGAAGCTCTTCCAGGAATGCCCGCAGAGGCATTCCTCAAAGAGACTTCCACTGCGGAGAAAAACCGTGTCTGCTCATACTGCCACAATGCTCGAAACGCGCCTCCTGTGGCCGTGCGCCGCTTTGGGATTTTTGGTCTTCTTCCTCCTGGAGAAGAGCATCGTCCTGGGCTTAGCCGTGGTCTTCGTCCTCGGCGTTTTCGCTCTCGTCGCGCGCTGGCCGGAGTTGGGAACGCTGATTGCGCTATTCGCGATCTACTCCAACATCGCTGTCCTCGGCATGAAAACGCGGGCGATACTGCAGACCACCGTTCAGACCGGTCAAATGACGATCTCTACTGCAGGCCAAAACGCGCGAGTTGTCGTCGTAATGGCTGCGCTTTGTTTGATCCTTTGCATACCGCTCCTATACCAATTCCTGGTTCGCAAGGAGAAACTGACTTTTGACCGGGGTTTCTACCTTATGTTGGGGTACTTCGCTGTATTACTGACCTCCTCCTTTTTTGCCCGAGACCAGGCGATCGTCTCCTCACAAATCACCGACTTTCTCCTGGAAGGCGTTGCGATTTATTTCCTGGTGGTCAACGTCGTTCGGGAGTACGCGACTTTGCGGCGGGCCACCTGGGCACTGCTGCTTGCCGGAAGTTTTATGGGCGGGCTCTCCGTATTTCAGCACGTTACCCACACCGAGACTAGCAATTATGGGGGGCTCGCGATGCTGGGAGCGGAACTCGATTTTAATCCTATCGGGAGGCGAGCTACTCTTTCGTGGGCTGATGCGGAGAACCTTCATCCGCAGGGAGCTACCAGTTCGGCGCCCGGCGTCCAATTTCGAGCCGCGGGGCCGATTGGCGAGCCGAATCGTTACGCGCAAGTGTTGGTCGTACTTCTTCCCCTGGCCGCTCTTCGGTTCCGAAAAGAGCGCTCGCGCACCTTGCGATGGCTCGCCCTGGCGTCCGCCGCTCTTATTTTCGGCGGCATGATGCTTACGTTCTCGCGAGGAGCCATGTTCACTGCCGTGCTCATCTTCGGATTGTTGGCCTATTTTCGTTTCATTAGACCTCTTCATGTCGTTGTGGCAGCGTTTGGCCTCTGCTTGCTCGTCCTGGCTCTCGATCCGCATGCCGCACTGCGATTCGCGAGCTTGGGGGGAGTCAAAACCTTACTTGCCAATACAACTGCGAGTTATAAAGAACCCACCGAGGGTCAGACGGGAGTCCCGGACACGTCGGTCGTTCGGCGCTACGTCCTGAACGTGGCGGCGTGGCATGTTTTCCTCGATTATCCCATTCTGGGAGTAGGTCCGGGGCATTTCTCTGGCTACTATTCGATAGCCTACTGCAATCGCGTGGGGCTCATCGAACAATTGAAGAAATACCGCGGGCACAATCTTTACTTGGAGACATTGGCCGAGACCGGAATTTTGGGGCTCGCTTCCTTCCTGGCAATAATCCTGGCCATCATGCATGGCTTATGGAGAGCCTGGAAAAGGTTACAGCACATGGGTTCCGAGTACGCCGATGCCGCAATGGCTTTTTTCCTGTGCCTGGTTGCCTATTTGATTTCGGCAATCTTCGCGCACTTGTCCTATCAGCGGTATTTTTGGCTCTTGATGGCCCTTTGCAGCGCCACAATTCACATTCTTGGCAGGGTCGAGCACGAGACCTCCAGTGAACTGGGTCCCGCGTGACCGGAGAAAATCAGCGCAAGAGGAATGAATGACTATCATGGCTACGGTGGAAAGAGGAGCGCGGTTGTTCGAGGGAAGGCTCTCCGATTCAATCGAGAGGTTGTGGTTGCGCTACTATCCGGTTTCTCGCCACCAGCGCTTCAAAGAACTCCTTCAGCAGAACATCCGACCGACCAACCATGCGTTGGAGATAGGGGCCGGGTCGGGGAGATTCAATCAGAATCACTTCGACCTGCGCGGGAAGGCGGCTCGCTACGTGGGCGTGGATCCTGACAGGAGCGTTCTGGAAAATTCATATTTAGACGAAGCATACCACTGCACCGCAGACTCTTTGCCTTTCCCGGATGAATCCTTCGATATCGTATTTCACTACTACGTCGCGGAGCATTTTGAGGAGCCAATGGCTTGCCATCGGGAGATTGCCCGAGTTCTCAAACCGGGCGGGCTTCTGTTGTTTCAAACGCCGAGCCGCTACTGGTACCCCATGTTGGCCGCTCAGGTTACCCCGCAGTGGTTTCACGAATTCTACGTGCGCCATTTCGGTTCCGGCCGTAATGAAAACGAAGTATTTCCAACTTATTACAGACTTAATGACGACCATGCGATCACAAAGCAGTTGGAGGGTTGCGGCTTCACCTGCGAGCTTGAGCACCATAGCGTCGCTCCGGGTTATCTGCGATTCAGCAGACTCAGTTTCCTGGCCGGAGTGCTGTACGAAAGAACCATCGAAAAGAGATTCCCCGCCCTGCGCGGCGTAATCATTGGAGTGGCTCGGAAGAAGATTACGACACAGTACGATCCCGCGCGGCGACTTGAGTTAGCCCAGCCTGAAAACGGTTAGGCACAAAAGCTGCAGGTTTGTGGCCACGAGCGAGAAGCTACGGTGCGAGTCGTTGTTGGGTTCCCCACGGCGTCCGTCCCACGCTCTCGTTTGAGGACCTTAACCGAGTCCCCAATCCTCAAAAGGAGAACAGGCCATGGGAACGTTCAATCGCATCGAGCTCGTCAAGAAAGTACTTACGGCTGCAGTGCTGCTGATTGGGTTATTCGCTCTTACAGGAGCGTTACAACCCGCTTATGCACAATCTTGCACATACTGGGTATCCCCTGCTACCGGAAATCCACCCGGCAATGATAGCAATGCCGGAACACAAAACGCTCCCTGGGCGACGGTCCAAAAAGCGTTCAACACCGCCACGGCCGGACAGACAATCTGCTTCTATGGCGGCACTTATCCCAGAGTTACGACCAACTGCAAAAATTTCACCGAAGCATATAGCCAGTGCGAGAGCACTTCAGGAACCGCTGCCAACCCAATTATTTTCACGAACATCTCCGGCCAAGTCGCGGTTATCCAAGGGTCGACGAGAATAAATGCGTCTTACATCACTTTCCAGGGCACACCCAATACGACGACGAACTGTGCTAGCGGGGATACCTGCGGCCTGGTCTTCGAGGGCAATCAGGACAACGCAACCGGTAACGTCGACATTTGTTGCGCCACCGGAGTTAACCCGCAGTTTGTTAAATTCGACCATGTGGAGATCCGCAAAGGGACGTACCATGCCGGTCTCTATGAGGAAGGTTGCAACAACACGATTACGGGGAGCTATGTGCATGACAATGGCAACGCAACTTCTGACCCGAATCACACCGTCGATAATGGCATCTACTGGTCTAGGATGCTGACAAGCTGCACTAACGGGGGGTTGATTGCCAACAACCTCGTCGAAAACAACTGGTCCAAGGGGATCCAGCTCTACTGTGGTGGAACGCCCCCCAGTCCTGCCTGCTCAACAACCAGTCCAACTACTATCTTACAGAACATCACCGTCGAGGAAAACACGTCGGTAAATAACGGCGCCTACGGTGCTGTAGTCTATGGGTCGAGTAACTTTTTTGCGAACAACATTCTATATAACAACGGGAACGCAACATCGAGCAACCAGGCTGCTGTGTACTCGTTTGATTCGACGCATCACCACGTCATTGACCACAACATAACCTGGAACACCACTTCCAGCACAAGGCGTGGCTGGTACGATCCGAATACTTGCAATTGCGTAACAAACAACTTAGCGGCGGATCCTCAGTTTTCGAGTCCCTCGACTCTGAACTGGCACATCCTGTCGTCCAGCCCGGCGGTCGACTTCAGCAACCAGAGCTATGTGCAGACCGTCGATCACGACGGGATGGTTCGACCAAACCCAGCGGACACGGGGGCGTACCAACACTGATCAAGTTAGCCTGTTTTTAGGTTCTTCTGGGAGAAACAGCCTGACCGCCTGATTCCCTGGCGGTCAGGCCTACCTCCTCAAACGAAATCTGGGCCATGGACGGTTGGTCGACTCATGATTGAGCGCAAACAGCAATACTCGCCCTAAGCGGAAGGAGTGAAGGAAAGTGTTTCGAATCCTGGCATACCATCGAGTTGCTGAGTTAAAAGACACACCCGGAGTGGACTCGCGCACCGTCAGCGCGACGCCGAAGGGATTTGCGCGGCAGATGGAGCACTTGGCGCGCTTCTACAGGGTGGTTTCCATGCCAGAGATATTGGAGGCTGTTGAAAAAGGGCGGCCCCTTCCGAAGCGCGCCGCTCTGATCACGTTTGACGACGCTTATGCGGACTTTGCGGAAATCGCCTGGCCGATCCTCAAACAATTCCGCTTGCCCGCGACCATGTTCGTTCCCACGGTTTACTCGAACCAACCGGAACGCGCCTTTTGGTGGGATCGTCTCTACCAGGCATTCGCCGCAACATCCAGGACACAGATAAACGTCCCGCCCCTCGGCCACCTTCCGCTTCTCCCACCCGACCAAAAACGCAGGAGCCTGCGCGCGGTTCAGAATCACGTGACTACGCTTCCTCATTGTGAGGCAATGCCATTGTTGGATTCGCTTTGTGCGGAACTCGGCCCGAGCCGGGTGCAAGGAGGCAGCGTCTTAACCTGGAAGCAACTTCGCGAACTCGCGCGGGAGGGGCTGACACTCGGTTCTCATACGCGAACCCACCCCATCATGACGCAAGTTACGCCCGAACAAATGCGCGAGGAGATTCAGGGTTCCCAGGAAGATCTGCAAAGAGAAATCGGCGCGTGCCTGCCGATCTTCTGCTATCCGAATGGCAACCACAATCACGCGGTTGTCTCTGTTCTCCGGGAACAAGGCATTCGCATGGCTTTCACGACACTGAGCGGGCCAAACAAGTTGGGCTCCTTGGATCCTCTCCGTTTGCGCCGCACGGTCATCATGCCTCGGACCACGCCGGCGATCTTTTGCTTGCGCCTGCTGCGATTGGGCATCCACCTGGACGCCTGGCGGGACCGAAAGCAAAAGGAGATCTTGACGCGTGGGCTTCCCGAGTATCGCGCAGGCCAGGCCTGAAGAGAGATCAACCATGTCATCGCCGTTATCTTTTCCCGATGCCTCCCGTCCGCTGCGGCTTGCCCAGCTTGTTTCGCGGTTCCCGATGGTTACAGAAACCTTTGTCTTGTACGAATTGGAGGCCATGGAGAAGTTCGGCGTGACAGTCGAACTCTATTCTCTGCTTCGCGAGAATCCCAAAGTCGTTCACCCTGAAGCTGAGAAGTGGGTTAGGCGTGCTCACTATCTTCCATTCTTCTCTCCGAGGATCCTTCGGGCCCACTGGCACTTTATTCGCCGCGATCCGGGGCGCTATATCAGGACCTTGGCTGAAGTCTTGCGGGGGACCTGGGGATGCATTCGCTGTTTCGCCGGAGTGCTTGTCTTCTTTCCCAAGGTTGTGCGGTTCGCGTACGAGATGAGAACCGAAGGGGTCGAGCACCTTCACGCGCAATTCGGATATCACGAAGCAATGGCGGCCCTGGTCATTCACCGCCTGACGGGCATTCCCTTCAGCTTTACGGCCCGCGGTTCAGACGTTCAGGCCGATGGGCACATGCTGAGAGAAAAGGTTGAAGCCGCGGAATTTGCTATCGCGGTCTCTGCCTACAATAAGGAAATCATACTTCGTAAGTGCGGCCCCAGCGTCGCTCGAAAGATTCATGTCATTCACGGCGGTGTCGATGTGGATCGCCTGTCGCCGCGCATCGCTTCCACAGGGAAGGGCCCGTTCCGAATTCTGTGTGTTGCCAGGTTCGAAGAGGTCAAAGGCCATGCCTACCTTGTCGAGGCTTGCCGGCTTCTGAGGGAGAGAGGAATCGACTTTGAATGTCGCCTGGTTGGCGAGGGACTTCTTCTTCCAAATATCGAGAAACAGATAAAGAAGGCAGGCCTTGGCGATAAGATCCGGTTGCTGGGAAGTCGCAGTTATCAGGAAGTAGTCCAGGAATTCTTGCAGGCCGACGTTCTCGTCTTACCCACAGCGCCGACAGCGAGTGGCAAGTGCGAGGGAAGTCCGACCGTCTTAAAGGAAGCGATGGCCTGCGGTTTGCCCGTGGTCTCCAGTCTTGTTGGAGGCATCCCCGAGATAGTGGATGACAAGCGCACGGGGATTCTGGTGCATCCCAGGGACGCGGCCGCCTTGGCAGATGCTCTCCAGCAACTTCATGGCGATGCCTTCCTTCGCCGCCAATTGGGGAGAGCTGGGAGGGAAAAGGCCCTGCGAGAATTCGATCTCAAGGACAGCACGGCAAGACTCGCTCGGCTTTTTCTTGAGGCCACTAGGATCGAAGTGCGGTTGGGCCGCCAAGCGATTGATCGGCCTGTAACGAGAATCACGCAGCTCACAGCACCAAACACCGTGAGTGCCGACAGAGGTTCTTCGGCGCTTGGGGAATAACCAAATACCTGAGCCCATCAGGCGAGGCTGAGACGTCAAATCGAACCTCGCATGTTCTTGGGCCCAGAGAATTGAAGGTACAACGAAATGGCTGTTGCGCAGGACAAGCCCTTCGTGGCCAGGGAGTATTGGGAAAACCGGCTTTCGGAAAAGTGGGGCCTTGACGGCGTAGGTCATACTAGCTATGGCCGCCCATATAATGAATGGGCCTACCGCATCCGGAAGAAAGTGTTTCTAAGACAAGTATGCGCATTGCCGCTCGACTTCCGGCAGGTTAGCGTCCTGGATATCGGTTCGGGGACCGGCTTCTGGCTGCAAGTATGGAAATCCCTCGGAGTCCGCGCGCTCACAGGCCTGGATCTTACGGAGGTGGCAGCCCGTAAACTTCGGGAAAAGTATCCTGATGTGCGAGTCATTCAGCAAGATATCTCGGATCCGAAGGCGCTGCTCGGGAAGATCGGACAATTTGACGTAATTTCCGCAATCGATGTGCTCTATCACATTACATCGGATCGAGACCACTGTCAGGCTATCTCCAACATTGCGGCGCTCCTCAAGCCGAACGGCTACTTTATCTTTTCGGAGAATCTGGTCCATTACAAAGGGCCGCAAGAGCAACATTTTGTTAGCAGAACTCTGGACGACGTCACGCAGGTGCTAAGCCTTCAAGGATTGCGAATCCAGCGAAGAGTCCCGGTGTTTGTCTGCATGGGCGCGCCAGTCGATGCATCCTCAATGGTGCCTCGCTTCCTCTGGCGCGTGGCAATGGCCCCTGTTCGATATGTGCCCAAGCTCGGGCACATATATGGCGCCGCTCTTTACCCGCTCGAGCTGGCCCTCACCCGTTTGTTAAGGGAAGGCCCTTCAACCGAATTAGTGATCTGTCAAAAAGCCTCTGAAGAAGAAAATTCGCCCTCTTGAATCGCTCACTGCCCATGAACAATCTCTTCCACGCCATTACGGAACTGAATACTGCGCCCGAACCCTTAACCGGAAGGAGCATTCCTGGATCAGAACCGGGTTGGCCTCGTACTGAGCTTGGGAAAAGCATGGAGAAGGTCCTGATCCTGGATGGCAGCGCGCGGAGCGCCTTGGCCGCCACGCGCTCCTTGGGAAGAAGGGGCGTGCCGGTCGTCGTCGCCGACGAAACGAAAAGGACGCTTGCGGGTGCTTCAAAATATTGCAGCGAGAGCTTTACCTACCCCTCGCCAACTGCGAATTTGCGGGGGTTTCTTTCAACGGTTAAAGCCGAGTGTTCGCGGCGTGGAATACGAGTGATCTTCCCCATGACCGAGATTTCGATGGCTGCGGTGCTGAAGCATGGAGAAGAGTTCAA
>JGI12635J15846_10000067_pt1 | contig 67678 bp, 53 predicted proteins | sample BlaSpr_A8_OM2_M2_FD_15846 | JGI IMG/M metagenome (IMG submission 15846)
ATGTTGATCGCCGGCGCAGTTGGCTGGCTCGCTGTAACTCACTTTGGGGCCAGCTTAACAACGCTATCGCTGATTGTCACCGGCGCGATTGTGGCCTATGCGCTCATCTGTATGATTCCCATCCTGTCTGGAGGATTTCACAAGCCAGTGAAGACCGCGTAATTCATTCGTCAAACGTGACGGATCGCCGTATGTGGTGGTGGTATTTACACCCAGCGCGATGGGACTGCGCCGATGCGCTGTCGAGCGTCCGTTCGGTATCATCCAGTTCCGTATTTCAAACATCGGTGCCGACGGTGGTCACGCGTTCCATACAACGTCATTGTCTATTGCGCCGGGTCTAGTCGCAGAGAGGCCCACTCCACCTTGTAGCCATGCTTCCGCAGAAGCTCTGCAGTCTCCGCTATCTCCTCGCGGTCCCGCGTCGTGAAATCGTCTGGGAAAGTAAAAGTAAAAGTCGAGCCCTTCGGAAATTGTAAAATCTTCTGCTTCAGGGCCCTGGGATCGGCACACCAATACTGGTTGATCGAGTAGTGCAGGCGTTCCACTGGATTCANATACTCCATGGGACTCTCTCGCCGCATCCAATCTTCGCTTATGCGACTTCGGATTTCATACACAGCAGGGGCGGGATTGATGCCGGAGGACGCGCCGCAGTGAAAACGACACACCAGTTCCGATACGGTCTTTTTTCCGAGTAGAGCTTCCATTCGAGCCGCCTCGTCAGGCGATAGCACCCACGCCTGCGCACCTTCGAATGTGGCCGTCAGCGCGCTAACGATCTCACCTAGCGCTGCATCCTTCTTTGTGGCTGCACCGGAGTTGAGTCGTTGTTCCGCGCCGCTGGATACAAACTCCTGGTGCCAACGCTGCAACTGTTCCCAGATTTTCGACTTTGCGGCGAGCGTGCCGTAGCGCTTCAGGTAGTGGGTTCCGTCGACAGCAGAAGCTCCGCCGAGCTCGACTTGGCTCAGAGCTAGCCGCTCGAGCACTGGGTTTGACTCGAGGGAACCGAGATCGGTGAGAAACGTGGCCATACACCCGCCGGTTGAGGTCTGGTGCCTGAATGCTTGTTCCACGCGTGGCGCAGCATCCTTCGGCGAAACCTTCAAAAGGTAAGCGAGTACAGGCAACTGAATCGAGCAAGGCCACTCCGTGAGTTTGGCGTCAATGAATGGCAGCACCTCTGGCAATACCGCGCTCGTAGCGTAGCGATGTAACAGTGTTGCGGCGCGCGCCAAAAAGATCTCGTCCGTCAGGGCTATGAAGTTCGTCGCGATTTGGCGCTGTTGACGAGGAAGGGAAATCTCCGGAAGCCGGAGGTAGTACGAAGAAAAACGCGGCTGCGGACGAACCATCTCCTCGCGCATAAACGCCGTTGCTGCGGCAGGGTCGAGTTCCAACCAACGCAGCAAAGCCGGTCCATCGCCGGTCTCCGCTTTCTTTCGTACGACGGGCAGCATCAGGGGAGAACGCACTCGATCCCAGCCGTCCTGCATCAGCCATTCCTGCGACTCCTGCGGCAGTCGATCAAAATCTGCCACGGCCATGGCGATTACCGGATCGGGGAACGGCAGCTCGTAGGCGGGTGCGTATTCCGAGGCCCTTACGAACAGAGGATTCTGCAGCACTGTAAGCAGGGATGAGTCCTGGGCACGGCCGCGCTTTTGCGGAAGGGACGCGAACAAGGTGTCCCGTTCCTTGTCCGTCGCTTCTTGAAAAGCAATATTACCCGTGCCTTTCCTTGATGCTTCCTCGTTGTAGAGCAGTTTTGCGAGCACATTAAGAAAGCTGGGCGTCACTGCAATATCGGGTTCGACCAAAAGGCGCCGCATCTCGTCGATGGCGGGGGGCCTACTCGCAGATCGTTCCAGGCAGTTTTGCACTTCGTTTTTGCCCTCTGCAAGAAGTCTTGCGAAGACGCGGGCCGCCTCCGGCGTGCCCAAGGTGCAGAGTGCTCGTGTGGCTTGCCGATATCGCAACAAATTCTCCGACGGAGGATTCGTGTCGGGCGGACGAGGCGAAGCATAAGCCTCCTCGCCCTTGCGCACAATCTCAGCTTGCCACTCGGGTTCGGCCGGCACGATCTGGAGCACAATCTCCCGCGTGACCCTGACCGAATGAGGATGAACTGACAGATCCGGGCGGGCGGTGAGCTGCGTCGTTTCGTCATCCAAACCGATCTCGATCGACAGACCGACTCGATATTCGCCTGGTTTATCGATTCGGTATCTGCTGGTCAGTCGATAAGGGAAAGTTGCGGGCTTCGAAGTAAGGTCGGGGTTTGGAACGTCAAACGCCGGACCGCTGTGCCATTGCGGACCGCCAAAGTCCACCAAGCCATCTGCAGGCGTTATCGCGAACGACCACTGACTGAGGAATCGACAACGTGGGAACCCGAAACCGGTCTCATTGAACAGCGCACAGGGCTCCAAATAGCGATTTGGCGTCGTGCTGGACACAAGAACTTCGACAGGAATCACTTCGCCGACACGAAAACGGTTCGAACCGGTCGCAGATCGGAATTGCACCTGCAAATCCGCGGGCTCCTGAGCAGGGGGCTGCTGTCCCAGCACGGGCCATACAAGGAGGCCAATGGTGAGGAGCAGCCAATCAAAATTGGTGCGAATCATAGACTCCCGCGTTCGACTACACATCGGTTACGCTCTATACCGTTCGGAGGCCGGTTCGCATTGATTGTCCGGAAGGGCACCTCGCGGCATGGAATATCTGGCGTGGAAAATTCGGTGCTCCAGCGAAAAAGAAGTGTGAGCGGTTTCGCCGGGACTGAGTGTGAGTAGCGGCTTGAAAGGACGGGCCGGGCTGTCAGGATGCAGGGCGCAGGCATCCGCGGTGGTGTCGCGGTAATCAATCGCGATGACCTGCATATGTCGGGGGCGCGATATACGTGCAGAGTCGCCTCCAGACGGACGTTCGTGCAGTCGGCAGGTGGTAGCAAGGGGCCTTGAGTGTGGGCGTATATCGAAGCCCGCCAAGAACAAAGCACAGAACCGCGAAGCGCTTCGGTGACAGGCGAGGGCGTGGAATAGCAATCTGCTTTTGCATACCTTCGGCCTAGTTTGAACATTGTCCGACGATTGCGCCGCGAGATTTCACTCGATCCCTTGGAGTCATCCCAAACGACGGCGCCCCTTGTCATTGGACGCCAACCACTCTGCCCCGGATGCCCAACGGCCAGTGAGTTGCGCAATATGGAACGCACACGGCTCGAATTCTTGCATGCCGGGCATGTCAAGGGAGTTCGTGTTGACCTAAAGATCGTTGTCGACAAGAGTGCGGCCATAGTCATTGGCTTCAAGCCAGTCGTACAGATGAATCTGGTACAGATACGAGGCGACGATTTCCTCGCCGAGTTCGTGGGTTTCCGTACACAGAAAAGGGATGTTCAGTCCCGCGAGGACAGCGATCAGGGACTGCAGAATGCGGTTGGGGTCAATGTTGGAATGAGCAAAAGGAGATTTCACCTGGCTGAGCGCGGCCGAGATTACTAATAGCCGATGTGGGAAGGAGCTCATGAGCCGGAGCCGATTGATAAACGCCGGACGATCCACCGTGAAGGAATGAATCAGGTCGGCGAGATCCTTCCGCTCCACGGTGCAGATGTCCTCCAGTCCGGCGATGGTGTAGTCTCCAACTCTGAGAGCCTTTTTCTCGACCCGTGCGAACCAGCCAGAGAAGCGCGAGAAATCGAAACGCGTTTGTTCCCGAGTGTCCACCAGTACCACCCCGCGCGGCGCCCTGAGCTGAGTGCCGCCACGCTCTGGCAAAACCGGGATCGTCGGGGGCAATACTGGGGCTGCGGTCATTTGCCATTCGAGTGGAGAGGCAATCAATGGGCGTCGTCGTCTCATCATTGTTCTCGGACAGACCGCTATCTTAACTTCCCTTCAGCCCTTATCGCACTCCGTCAGGCTGCCGGACCAGAGTTTTCATCACCTTTCGTTTTCTTCACTGACCGTCGCGGACAGAGATGACAGCATTTTGCTGCTTGCCGGCTCTGTGGATTGTGATGTTGCGTATAAGCAATGATTTGATGTATAGTAGCATCATGTCGCTTCATAACCGCATCGCCGTGCTTCGGGCGGAAAGAAAATTATCTCGGGCGACGCTGGCATCGTCCGTGGGTGTAAATCCGCAGACGATCGGGTTTCTAGAGCGGGGGGACTACACGCCGTCGTTGGAGTTGGCCTTCAAGATCGCCGAACACTTTGGATTGCCGGTGGAGGCTGTCTTCTCGCCTCGACCGTTTCGAACATTGAGCGAACAGGTATACGAGACGCACAAGAGGGAGTTCTGAGATGACGGTCAACGAAGGGCGGAGTTGGTTCTGGAAGAGGATCGGTTTCTGGTTTACGCCGGCTAGGTCGGCGAAACTCGGACCGGAGGAGTGGGCGAAGATTCGCAAGATGTCGCGGACCGGAAAGCAGCGGACGCGGCGGCTGGTGTTTGCGCTGTTGTTTGCGCCAGTGCTGGTGTTTGAGATTGCGGTGAGCCTGCGAATGGTGCGTCTTGATCCCTGGGCCGGACTGATGACCACTACGTGGCTCGCGATGTTGCTGGGGCTGGCGGTTCGGACGTTCCGGATCGGGTTCGCACAAGTGTCGCTGGAGGATCGGGCCGTGATTGAGTATGGCGTGGAGTTCGATGCTCTAAAGGAGAAACAGCGCGGGGATCTCTTTCAGCGGGCGGTGCGGGATGGACTCTTCGGCCGAGTGAAGGTGGACGAACATGAGGCCGAACTGCGGCTGCGGGCGCAGGGCGCCGCTTATCGGTTGCTAGGACCCGGACTATCGGTGTTTGTAGCAGCGTATTGGGCGGTGTGCCTGTTTGGGCCGTTTGAGGCGACGCGAGGTGCACTGGCAGTGACCGCGGTGGTGGTGACTTGGCTGGCGGCGCTGGTGCTGGCCGCGCCCACCATGATCAGGATGTGGACGCAGCCTGACGAGCCAGAGGAAACCGCAGCGGTTGGGGAGTGAACGCTTGCCCGATGCGGAAGGAGGACACACTTCCTATACAGCGGGTGCACCGCGAAAAGTCTTCCTTGGACGGAATTGGCCGACGCGCATTCAGGTCAATAGGAATTAGAATTCAGGAACTAATTAAAGATGAGCGGAAGACTGGCGGGAAAAATTGCAGTCGTCACGGCGGCGGGACAGGGCATTGGGCGCGCGACTGCCATCGCGTTTGCCGACGAGGGAGCGGTCGTCTGGGCCACTGACGTCAACGAACAGTTGCTTGCGGCTCTCAGTGGTTCCCGGTTCGGAATTCGGACTCGACGCCTGGACGTTCGCGAATCCGAGGACGTCGCCGATTTTGCCGCCGAAGTGGGAACCATCGATGTCTTGTTCAACTGCGCCGGATATGTTCATCACGGCAGCATTCTCGACTGTGAAGAAAATGACTGGGACTTCTCTTTCGATTTGAACGTCAAGTCCATGTATCGCACCTGCCGTGCTTTTCTACCCGCCATGCTGCGGGCGGGGAAGGGAAACATTATTAATATGTCGTCGGCCGCGTCCAGTATCAAAGCAGCGCCTAACCGCTTTGTCTATGGAACCACCAAGGCGGCGGTGATCGGCCTGACCAAAGCCATCGCCGCGGATTTCATTCGCCGCGGCATTCGTTGTAATGCGATCTGCCCGGGCACGGTGCAGTCACCGTCCCTTGATCAGCGGATCGCTGCCCAAGGCGATTCTGCAAAAGCTCGTGCTGAATTTGTGGCCCGGCAACCGATGGGCCGCATAGGAACTCCGGACGAGATTGCGGCGCTGGCCGTTTACCTGGCTTCGGATGAATCCGCCTATACTACGGGCCAGACGCACATCATCGACGGCGGCTTTAGCCTTTAGACGCCAAATCTTATTGGAGAAAAAATGAAATTGCTGCGCTACGGTCCGCCGAGTGAGGAGAAACCAGGCATTTTGGATGGCGATGGCAAAATCCGGGACTTGTCGGGAATTATTCCCGATCTTGCTGGAGAGTCATTGCTCCCCGAGTCGATGGAAAAACTGCGAAACAACGACATCTCGCTTTTGCCCAAAGTTGCAGGCCAGCCACGAATCGGCCCGTGCGTCGGAAGCGTGGGGAAGTTCGTTTGTATTGGCTTGAATTATTCCGATCATGCGGCGGAAGCCGGGATGGCAGTGCCTGCGGAACCAGTTATCTTCATGAAGGCGACGTCGTCGATCTGCGGTCCAAACGACAACGTGGTCGTTCCGCGAGGATCCAAGAAGACGGATTGGGAGGTCGAACTTGGCGTCGTCATTGGCAAGCCGGCGAAGTACGTGGACCCGACCGATGCTCTTTCGCATGTTGCCGGGTATTGCGTGATCAACGATCTCTCAGAACGCGCCTTTCAGTTGGAGGGCACCGGGCAATGGGTCAAGGGTAAGAGCGCCGACACTTTTGGTCCCCTGGGCCCGTGGCTGGTGACATGCGATGAAGTTCCTGACCCGCAAGATCTGGATATGTGGCTGGAAGTCGATGGGCACCGTTACCAGAACGGCTCTACTCAAACCATGATATTCGGAGTCGCTTATCTCATCAGTTATCTGAGCAGATTTATGAGCTTGAGGACAGGCGACGTCATTTCTACCGGCACACCACCGGGTGTGGGACACGGCCAGAAGCCGCCGATTTACCTACGTGCCGGCAATCGTATTCATTTGGGGATTCGCGGTCTTGGAGAACAGAAGCAGCAAGTCGTTGCGGACTAACCAACTTTCGGAGGGACTTACACCCATGCCCGAAGAGAAACAAAGGCGCAGGCATCGTTCCGCAGCCTGGTTCGCCAAGAGGGATAAAGACGGCTTCGTGCATCGCAGTTGGATGCGCAATCAGGGACTGCCCGACCATGTGTTCGACGGAAGGCCAGTCATCGGCATCTGCAATACGTGGTCGGAACTGACGCCCTGTAACGCACATTTTCGTCAGATTGCCGACCATGTCAAGCGCGGCGTCTGGGAGGCCGGTGGCCTGCCCCTCGAATTTCCCGTGATGTCGCTCGGCGAGGCAAATATAAGGCCTACCGCCATGTTATTCCGAAATCTGGTTAGCATGGACGTCGAGGAGTCGATCCGCGCCAACCCGATTGACGGGGTTGTGTTGTTGTGTGGCTGTGACAAGACTACTCCCTCTTTAGTGATGGGCGCTGCGAGTTGTAATGTTCCCGCACTGGTCGTCTCCGGTGGACCAATGCTGAACGGCAAGTACCGCGGCCGTGACATCGGATCGGGAACCGGAGTCTGGCGTTTCGAGGAGGAGTTCAAATCCGGCGCCTTGAGCTTGGAAGATTTCATGGATGCCGAGGCCTGCATGTCGCGATCTGCCGGACACTGCATGACGATGGGAACCGCTTCCACCATGGCCTGCATGGTCGAGGCTCTTGGTCTCGCGCTGCCGCATAACGCGGCGATCCCGGCGGTCGATTCTCGCCGTTATGTTCTCGCGCACAGCGCGGGGCGCCGGATTGTCGAGATGGTGCACGATGACTTGCGGATTGGGCAAATTTTGACACGGCAAGCCTTCGAGAACGCGATTGTCGTAAATGGCGCGGTGGGCGGTTCGACCAACGCGGTCATACACCTTTTAGCGATTGCTGGGCGCGTCGGCCTCAAAGTCACTCTTGACGATTGGGATCGCCTGGGCCGAAACGTACCCACTCTGGTCGATCTCATGCCCTCCGGCCGTTTCCTTATGGAGGATTTTTATTATGCTGGTGGACTGCCCGCGGTGATTCGCGCACTCGAACAGCGCAATCTGATCCATCGCGATGCGCTGACCGCCAACGGCAAAACGATCTGGGAAAATTGCGAGACTGCGCCAAACTGGAATCCGGAAGTAATTCGGACTCTAGAAAATCCACTGGTCGAACATGGGGGCATCGCCGTGTTGCGCGGCAATTTGGCGCCAGACGGAGCGGTGCTTAAGCCTTCGGCAGCGTCAGCCCTGTTGATGCACCACCGCGGTCGCGCCGTGGTATTCGAGAATATCGAACACTATAAGGAGCGCATCGATCATCCCGACCTGGATGTCGATGAGAATTGTGTTCTCGTGCTGAAGAATTGTGGACCGAAGGGTTATCCGGGAATGGCTGAGGTGGGTAACATGGGTCTGCCGGCAAAGCTGCTGCAGCGCGGAATCACCGACATGGTCCGCATTTCAGATGCGCGCATGAGCGGGACAGCCTATGGTACGGTCGTGCTTCATGTTTGTCCTGAAGCCGCAGTCGGTGGAGCCCTCGCGCTTGTACGAGACGGCGATTTCATTGAATTAGACGTGGAATCCCGGCGTCTCCACCTCGATATTTCGCAGGACGAGTTGGAGCGGCGGCGTAAGCAATGGCAGCCACCGGTTCACACCATGAAAGGCGGCTACCAACAGCTTTACGTAGAGCGCGTAATGCAGGCCAATACGGGCGCGGATCTGGATTTTTTGACGGGTTGCCGCGGCGACGAAATTCCACGCGAGTCTCATTAATGCTGCTCTAATCCGTTTGCGGGAAACGCTCATTCGCTCCCTTGCGTAGGCATGCGGACCAACGGATTGATCTTGCTATATTGCGTCAGAATCCAGATATCTGGCTGGCGCAGCGCCGCATCACAGTGATTGGATTGGATTCCTATCTTCATTCATGGATCGAAAATATACTGCAAGTACAGGTGCCAATGCCGATCCTGATAAAGGGCCCATCTCGATGATTTCCCGGTTTCGAGACGGCTCTTCTGTTGGATAATGATTGGTTACGAAGAACCTCGGTGCATTCGGCCGACCCAGAAAAAGCCGTTGCGAGAGCGATCGTACATGTCTTCATCTCCGGTCGAGACAACGACTGAATCTGCAGCTCCGCCTCAACCAGAGCAGAGAGCGCCAGAGGATCTTGCTGGCGGCGCTTCCCGGCCTCCGCGCCGCTGGCGCGGAGTGTTCGTCGCGGGCGTGGTTGTGCTGGTTATCGGCACGCTTTTGCTGGTGGGCATAAGAAGGAAGACTCGGTCGAGCGGAATCGGTTCTCAGTCTTTGAGCGCCGCCCAAACCCCTTCCAATCGAGTTTTGCGGCTCAAGGGTACAACCGAGGCCGTACAAAGTCGCGCCATCCTCGCTCCGCTCCTGGCGGGGGAGCAAGTCGGCACCCTGACGATCACCAAGCTGGCGCAGAGTGGAAGCCGCGTGAAACAAGGCGATCTGTTGGTGGAGTTTGACCGCCAGGCGCAGATTCGCGACTACATCGACAAGCAAGCCGAGTACAACAAGCTGGTTGACCAGGTGCTTGAGGAGCAAGCAAAAGAAAATGCGGCTCGCGCGAAAGATGAAACCGAGATCAAGCAGGCGGAAGACAATCTGAGTAAAGCTCAGCTCGAAATGCAGAAGGTCGAGATACTTTCACGCATCGACGCCGAAAAGGCCCAGGAAGATCTCGACGAAGCGACAGCTACCCTGAAACAACTGCGTGAGACCTTTGCGCTGAAACGCAATGCCGCTCAGGCAGGGATCCGCACACTGGAGATTCAACGCGACCGTACTCTTGAGACTATGAAACATGCTCGCGCGAATTCCGATCTCATGCAGATCCACTCTCCGATCGACGGCGTAGTCGTTCTGAACACGATCTGGAAACAGGGAAAGATGGGAGAGGTGCAGGAAGGGGACCAAGTAAGGCCCGGCGTTTCTTTTATGCAGGTCGTCGATCCCTCAAGGATGGAAGTGCGGGCGCCGGTCAATCAAGAGGACTTTCTTGCTTTGCGAGTCGGTCAGACGGCAAGAGTCTACCTAGATGCCTACCCGCAATTGATGTTTGCTGGAAAGCTGGAAGAAATGGCTCCGATTGGCAGGGATGGCGATTTCTCTTCGAAGCTCCGTACCTTCGCTGTGGTCTTCTCGATTTCTGGAAACGACGCCAAGCTGATGCCCGACCTCTCAGCAGCGGTTGACGTAGATCTTGCGGCTCGGGGCAGCGCTGCGGAAGGTTCCGAATGATCGCCGGGATGAGGCGGCTGTGGGTTCGCCGCAAGGCCTTGGTTACCGTTGTCGTTCTAGTGGCGGCCAGTGGCGGCGTGCTCGGTGCTGTCCGATACTCCAATCGGTCGCCGGCAATTCCCACTTTCGAGGTGAAACGCGGTGAGTTCATCGACTCGATCCAGTTCCGAGGTGAACTCAAAGCGCTGAAGTCGGTGACGATTTCCGCTCCGCCCGAGGCTGGCGATCTCCAGATCGTAAAAATCGTCGCCGATGGCAAGCAGGTGAAACAGGGCGAAGTGGTGGTTGAATTTGACAAAACAAAAATCGAGCAAGATCTAGCCCAAGATCGATCAACATTAAAGTCCGCGCAGGCAGAAATCGAGCAGGCCCGGGCCCAGGCACGTCTTACGGAGGAAGAAGACGTCACCGCTGTAATGAAAGCGCGGTTCGACGTGGAGAGCGCAAAACTGGATGCCAGCAAGCAGGAGATTCTCTCGAAAATCGATGGCGCCGAAGCGCAGTTGAAAGTAGCCGACGCCGAACAAAAGCTTCATGAAGTGGAAGAGAAGCTGAAAGCCGACCGCGCTGTGGATCAAGCGACGATCGAGAGCAAAACCCAGGCCAGCCAGAAAGCAGCATACGACGTGCAGCGCGCCGAGCAAGCCCTGGCCAAAATGGTGTTGACGGCGCCATCGGCAGGAACGATTAGCCTGGTTCCGGTTTGGCATCCCGAAGGCCGGTCTCCTTTTAAACCTGGGGATCGAGCTTGGCCGGGTGCGCCGCTGGCCGAGTTGCCCGATGCCTCTTCACTGCGAGTCTCTGCCCGCGCGGATGAAACCGAGCGCGGCCGCCTGGCATTGAAAGAGACGGTCAATGCGCAACTGGATGCGGTCCCCGATCGTCAATTCACCGGCCAAATCGAGCAGATCAGCACGATTGCCTCCATCGACTTTTCCGCCGGCTGGCCATTCCCCAGAGATTTCGATCTGGAGATTGCGCTTGATCAGGCGGATGCGCGGTTGAAGCCCGGTATGACCGCACAGTTGACGGTCGTAGTGGATCGGGTTCCGGATGCGCTCACCATACCTGTGCAGGCCTCGTTTCAGAGATCCGGGCAAACCATGGCATACGTGTGGGAGGGCTCGAAATTCCGGGGGCATGTGATTGAGATCGGGCGACGAAACCGCGACCGCATTCTCGTGGCGAAGGGTTTGCGCCCAGGGGATCGTGTGGCGCTGAAAGATCCGTCGGGGAAGGAGTAATCTCACGTAAATGAAACGCCGCCGTGCGATCGCGTGGGGAGCATTCGCGGTTATTCTTTTGAGCGGTATCGGCGTAGTCGCGGCTGCACGACGATCCCGGATTACTGCGCCAGAGGACGAGATTCCCGTTAGTCAAGTGAAACGTGGAGATTTGGATCTCAAGGTCGTGGCCACCGGCGAACTGCGTGCCACCCACACGGTCACACTTACCGCGCCTCCGGTCGGCGGCGGCGCCCTGCAAATCACTCGGCTCTCTCATACCGGCGTGGCGGTAAAGAAAGGTGATGTCGTCGTTGAGTTCGATCCCAGTGAACAGCGTTACAAACTGGACCAGAATCGCTCGGAATTATTGCAGGCAGAGCAGGAAATCACCAAGGCCAAAGCCGATGCTGCGGTTCTGGCGGCGCAAGACAAGGTAGCGCTTCTTAAAGATCGCTTCGACGTGAGGCGAGCGGAGTTGGATGTACAGAAAAATGAATTGGTGAGTGCCATCGACGGCAAGAAAAATCAGCTTGCACTGGAACAGGCGCAGCGAGTCCTCGCGGAACTGGAACAGGACATCCAGTCACACACCGCATCCGGACAAGCCACAATCTACCTCGCCCAGGAGAAACGGAACAAAGCCAATCTGGCAATGGCTCAGGCGCAGGAGAACATCGACAAAATGCAGGTTCCCGCCACCATGGATGGGCTGGTTTCCATCCAAAAGAACCGAGGCGCGAACCAGTTCTTTTTTTCGGGGATGTCTTTGCCCGACTACCGCGAAGGGGATCAGGTCGAACCCGGCAGTGGCATTGCGGAGATCATCGACTCCCGAGAGATGGAAATCAACTGCAAGATCAACGAACGCGACCGCAACAATATCAAGACCGGCCAATTGGCAGAGATCGAGTTCGATGCGCTCCCTGGCCGCGTTTTTCACGGCGCCGTCAATAACGTGGGCGGGATGTCGAGGCGTCAGATCTGGGACGAGGATCTGGGTGGCAAATTCGATGTCACGATCCAACTTTCGGATCCCGACTCCAGGCTGCGTCCTGGCCTCACAGCGCAAATCGTGGTGTTAGGAGATGAAAAGAAGAACGTGCTGTATGTTCCCCGCCAAGCCCTGTTCCTGAAAGATGGCAAGCGTGTTGTCTATGTTAAGAAGGGTAACGAATTCGAACAACGCGAGGTCAAGATTCAGAATGAAGGCGAAAGCCGTGCCGCCATCGAAGGTCTGAATGCAGGTACCGAGGTCGCTCTGATCGATCCGACGGCACCGCGAAAAACGGGCGCTTCAGCCAGCGCCGCCCCCAGCCTCGGCGGAGGAGCACAGTAGTGTCCACGATGGCGTCGGAGAGTCCCCGAAGAGCGCTTCGCGGCTACCAGTTGTGGTTTCCCGATGTGCGGCTTGGACTGCAGAATCTTCTTGTCCATCGACTGCGCTCGCTGCTCACCATGTTGGGCATGATCTTTGGGGTGGCTGCTGTCGTGTCCATGCTTTCGATTGGCGCGGGAGCCCGACAGAAGGTGATGGCGCTCATCGAGCAAATGGGGGTCCGCAACCTTATTGTAGAAGCGAAGGAGACGACGGAGTGGCAAGCTCACCAGAAGATTCGACAGATCTCTCCCGGCCTTACGTTCCAGGACTACCGCGTGATTCGCGATGACGTGAGCGACATTGTCGTTTCGACTCCCCGCAAGCGCATGACACCTTCGAAGACGCTTCCGAAATCTCAGGAGGATGTGCCGACCGTTTATGGGGTCAACCCGAGTTACACAGACATCGCCGGGCTTCATCTTGTTGCAGGCAGATTCTTCGATCAGAACGAAGAGAGCCGGGGAGCGCCGGTCTGCGTTTTGGGAGCGGCTGCCAAGTCGAGTTTGTTTGGTGCATCGGATCCGATCGACCAGTACGTCAAGGTCAATGAGCAATGGTTTCGCGTGATTGGAGTGGCGAGCCCCCAGCTCAGCTCGCAGACGGAGGTAACGGGAGTTCCAACGCAGGATCTCAACAACATCATCTATGTTCCTCTAACTGCGGCAGTGTTTCGCCTGGAAGACAGTTACAGTGACGTCCGCGACGAAATTGACGCCATCTATCTACGCTTGCGGGAGGATGCGGACATGCCCTCGGTGGCGCAGGTAGTCAGGGCAATTCTCGATTCCTCCCACCATGCGGCGGGCGACTTTAGCGTGATTGTGCCGGCCGAATTGCTGGCGGAACAAAAACGTACGGAGCGGCTGTTTAATATCGTCATGGTTGCGATTGCTTCCATCTCGCTGCTGGTCGGCGGCATCGGGATCATGAACATCATGCTGGCCAGCATTCTGGAACGAACGCGTGAGATCGGGGTGCGCCGCGCAGTAGGGGCTCGACGGTCCGACATCGTTCGTCAGTTTGTGGTTGAGGCTACGATGATTTCGTTTGTGGGCGGAAGTCTGGGTATTGTTTTTGGCTTTGTGATGTCGCGCCTGATTGCATGGCTTGCCGGATGGTCGACCATCGTGACAGCGAGCTCCATTCTGCTGGCGTTTTTTGTTTCCATTACGGTGGGTCTGGTGTTTGGAATTTATCCGGCCGTGCAAGCCGCGCAACTGGACCCGGTGGAAGCCATTCGTTACGAGTGAGCCCGCGGCTCGGCTACGGGATGGGCGAACGATTCCAGTGCGGGTGTCTTTTCGGTAATTCTGGAGGAACAATGAAGCTCTGTCTCCTGCTATGCACGACGCTGTTCTGGCTGGCTGCAAGCATCTTGTCGGCGCAAACGGCGCACGAACGGGAAACCTACCGCAGTTTGACCACCCCGCAAACTGTTTCGGACACTCTGCCAGGCCCAAAATATATGCGGGAACACGTGGTCGACGGTAAACTGCGCCTGACTCTACAGGAAGCAGTTGTCTTGACGCTCGTCAACAACAGTAATGTCAGGCTGCAGGAATTGAACGTCGAGTCTGCCAAGTATTCATTACTTAATGCGCATTCGCCCTTTGATCCGCTGATACAAGCGAGCTTCAACGCGCAGCGCTCGATTTCGCAACCCTTTACGGAGCTCGCAGGCGTTCCTTCGACGCAAGTTCCGCTCAGCGTGTTGACCCAGGCGACGCAGGTCAATTACAGCCAGACGTTTGAGACCGGAACTAACGTTCAAGCCAATTACAGCATCAACAAGCTTTCATCAAACAGCACCTTCAACTTCTACAACCCTTCTACCTCGACCTTCCTCGGCTTTCAATTCACCCAGCCGCTGTTACGCAATCGCTGGTTGTTTGCCAATCGCGCGCCCCTTGTGATTGCGCGCCGCAACCTGCAAGGCTCTCGCGCAATGTTCGAAGTCCAGGTTAGTAACACCATCCAACTGGTCGTTAGCCAGTATTGGAACGTAGTGCAGGCCCGGGGCAACCTGGAAGTAACGCGCACGTCGCTCGATGCCGCCGAGGCTACGTATAAACATGACAAGCGCGCCCTGGAATTGGGTGCGTTGCCGCCGCTCGATATTTATCGTTCTGAGTCGGAGGTAGCCAGTCGGCGAGTACAGGCCATCCAGAGCGAATACGCCCTGAAGCAGACCGAGGACGCTTTTCGTCAAACTGTGGGCGCCGATCTCGATCCTTATTTTCGGGCGCTTGATCTCGACCTCACGGAACCGGCCGAACCCGCCGTCGAGCAACAGAACGTCGATGTGGCTACGGTCCTGCAGCAGGCCATGGGAAAGCGCCAGGAACTTGAAGTAGCACGCCTGTCCTTAGCCAACGATGACACGAGCATCCTGCTCGCTCACAATAATTTGCTGCCGGATTTGCGCTTGAGTGGAAACTACTCTGGTAACGGCTTGGGAGGGAATGAATACAATCTCAATTACACTCCGCCACAGTTGATTTCTACAGGAGGATTCGGCGACTCCATGACTCAGCTGTTCGGCTTTGCCTATCCGTCGTATGGGTTCGCGCTGACTTTGAACCTCCCGGTCAAAAACCGGAGCGCCCAAGCGGCTCTCGGCAATGCACTGGTCTCGCGTCGCCACGATCTTTACAGCGAACGGCAGATTCGGGAGCAGATCACGTACGACGTCAGCAACGCGGTCCATCAACTGGAGCAGGCGAAGATTAGCATGGCGGCCAGTAAGGAAGCCGTTGAACTGGCACGGAAGACGATGGCTGCCGAACAGCGTAAGTATGAACTGGGAACCGGCCAAATCTTTCTGGTGCTCGAAGCACAAACCGAACTGGCGGCGGCAGAGCAGAGTCGTTTGCAAACCGAAATCGGCTATCAATTGGCCGTGGCCGACCTCAATTACGCAACCGGAAGCTCGTTAGAGCCTTATGGTGTGCAAATTGTGGACATTACACATTAAGCTTCCGTGTGAGCGTCTGACCAACACACCTGTTCGACTGGCGGGGTCTGTGTTGAAGTGTCCGGATGAACACAAAAACAGAGTTGCCAGCCCCCAAGCGACGTTCACCGCTATGTGAACCGCATCTTGCCGACGCTTTCCAAACCACGAAAATGGTCTGTGTCAGGTTTGACTCTGCAACGAAACTGTCGGGCTAGACCGCTTTCATCGACTCGTCTTTGGTCCCAATCCTTTCGGCGTTTTGTATCAACAAGAGCAGGGCATCGCAAGCCTTCGGAGTGAGCGCCACGGCTTCTCCGCCTCTCCGCCATACCCGGGTCTGGGGGTGGAGCATGAATTCGCCGAAGCGGTACAAGTTGTTGGTGAGGCTGGGCATAATGCGGCTTTTAGAGGTTTTGAGAACTTTTGAGCGCCGATTTTAGGACTTGTGACCGACATGCGAAGTAGCGTCTGCGCGGGATGGCGGCACGGCGAAAGCTAAAGGTTGGCGGGAATTTTTGTCACGATTGTTCCCAGGCGACCGCTAATTCCAGGCAGCAGGGGTAGCGAGTCAAGCGCTCTTTGCTCTCGCGCCCGGACCCCGAGAACAAGACAAATTCCTTTGAAGGAGATTCTATGTCGCGCAAAAACGTTTCCTGGAGCGTTCTTCTGGTTCTCATCGGCTGGGCCACGCTGGTCATCCCGGCATCAGCGCAGCATTTCGAGCAGGTTAAAGGCACCCTTGCCAGTGTTTCCGCTGGCCGAAACGAGGTTTTTGGCTTCGATACCCATGCCGCGGTCTGGCGATTCAATCCCAAAACGAACGCCTTCGACAAGATAAAGAATGCGTTGCTGGACTATATAGCAGTGGGCGGCGGCACCGTCTCCCAGCTTGACGAGGTCTGGGGAACAGACCCTAGCCTCAACGTTTACAGGTTCAACTACACCACCAAAGCCTTCGATCAAATACCTGGTGCTTCTCTGTTGCAAATCACGGTGGGTGTGGGCTACGAGGACCAGTGCCATCCCTATGAAGTCTGGGGCATCGCTGGCGGCGGGCAGGTTTTCAGGTACGACTACTGCTCAGGCAAGTTCAACCAAAGCCCGGGTAGTCTCCTGCGTTCGATCGCAACCGGCGGGAGCGACGTATGGGGGATCAACTCCAATTCCCAGGTCTTCCACTACAGTTTTGCCCAAGAAAAGTTCGTCCAGGTTCCAGGCACCCTGACACAGATCGCCGTGGGAGTGAATGATGTATGGGGAGCTAGCAGCTCCGGTCAGGTCGTTCGTTACGATCCCGCCAGCGGCGTGTTCAACGAGGTAACGGGAAATTGCGCTGCAATCGGGGCCGGCGGGGATGGCGTCTGGTGCATCGGCGGATCCGACAGCATCTGGTTCTTTTACTCCAGCAGCGAAGCGTTTGTCCAGGTTCCAGGTGCTCTGTTAAGTATTGCCGTCGGATCGGGAGCCGGCGTCTTTGGAGTCTACGATTCAGGCCAGGTCTTCACATTCGTCCGACCGTAGAAGATCCGCCCAGCAACCGGGTGCAACCGCCGGCGCAACGATACCCTACGCGAAAAAACCTATAAGGAGATCGCGAATGAAGCAACAACCGGGAAAGTCTGCTCTTGTGCTATTGGCTGCCGCATTGGGTGTTGCTTGCGCCCAATTCGGATTCGCACAAACCTTCAAGAACGTACCTGCTAACAACGACGCTGGTATCAGCCAAGTCTCGCCAGGTGGTTCCAGCGTATGGGCACTGGACAGCCTAGGAAATTCCTATCTCTATTTCCCGACCCCGTCCGGCGATGGCAAGTTCGTGCTTCAAAGCAGCCCCGCACCCTTCGTCCAAATCGCGGTCGGGGGAGGAAATTCGTTCTTGTCCCAGCCGGATGCGATCTGGGCACTGGATGCATCGCACAATGTCTACACCATCACGGACTCAGGATTCTTTCAGGAGACTGGTAGCCTCGTCCAAATCGCCGTGGGTCCGGGCTACCAGGACAATTGCCACCCATACGAGGTTTGGGGAATCAGCCCTACTAGCCAGGTCTTCCGATATGACTATTGCGATCAGCAGTTCAACCAGGAATCGGGGACTCTGGCCCAGATCGCGGTAGGCGGCGCCGGCGTCTGGGGCCTCACCAGCTCGGGCGAGATCTTCAAGCTGGATTTTGTGACACACGTACTCAATCAAGTTCCTGGGAAACTTACCCAAATCTCGGTTGGCCCAACCGAAGTCTGGGGAATCGATAAATCGCATAAGGTCCACCAGTTAAATCCTTTGACACAGAAATTCGCGTTAATGACAGGGATCATCCTGGCGCAGATCAGCGCGGGCGGGAACGGGGTTTGGGGACTAACCGCCTCCGGCGATATCGACCGCTTTGACCCCAGCTTGCAGGAAGTTTTCGGAGTCCCAGGAGAACTCGAAACGATCAGCGTGGGCACTGGCGCCGGCATCTGGGGAACAAGCAGTAACGGCCAAATCTGGGCGTTCTCTACACCCTAAGGGATCTCGGGCTACAACACGCTCGCGGTGCAGATTTCAAACTAGCAACAGGTCGCGATATTGAGTGGGCCCGAGTGGTTCGTACACCGCGACTCACGCTGGCACATACAAACTGATCCACTTCCGAGCTGCGGATTCAATCGGGAGGCCGACATGACGAGCCTAGCGAGGGATCAGGGCGGGATTTCGGAGATGCGCCAGCGGTCAGCAAGAACGGCCTTGGCGTTTGGCGATTGCGTTTATGTCGTTCGTGGTGGTGGCCTAATCACTGCGCGCGCAGACTCTCCACGCGCCGACTATCGCTGCAAATGCCAAACTGATCGCTGAGCACGACCGAGCTGTGTTTCAAATTGTCGGAATAGCCCCCCCGCCATTTGGCGTGGGTCCCTGGAACAAGCCACTGCCAGAGAATTCGCGGCTCGCCATGCGTTCGCGAAAGAGTATGTAGCTTGTCTAGAGAGACGTGCCGCAGCGCTCGTCTGCCACGCGCTCAAGCGGGGACACGAGACCGCCGGGACCTTGTCCTTCCCTAGCCGAGCGATCCAATCAGCCAAACCACGATTATCCCGCCAACCGCTAATATCAGAAGAAGTACCCAAGTTCCAAGCTGGTCGAGAAACATTCCTATCCCTGTTGGCTTTCCGCTGTGGGGAAGAACACCGGGGCGACTCAACTGCGATTGCATGACAACTACTCCTTCGGCATCATGTTCCCCGATTTCTCCGTAGCCCTGTTTAGCACTCGGGAACCTCGTTACGAAACCCGAACGAGTGAAGAAATTCAAAACAGCCCACTACCAGAGTTACGGAGACCAGGAGGACACCCAATCTTCGGGCGGCGTCGCTATTCCCCATACATTGCCCGGTTCGGTCAGAGCCAAGCCGAGCAGCCAAGATTTCTGATATTGCCCGAGCGAGATGCAGTTCACGACCCGAGCCGTGACATTGGTTTTTGAGGGGAGACCTTCCAGCCGCACTGCGGTTCCGATTCCTAAAGGACGAGGGAAGCGAGCTGCGCAGCCTTGCGGGTTTATGAGAATCACCAGACAGGGATCAGAAGACGGACAATCCGTGTCCAGCCTCATCAGCCGGATGGGGATCTCGCAAGGAATTCTAGTACCCCGTCTATCCGGTCTTTCTTGGGGGCTCGAACTCATTCTCCAAGGTTCCTCGAATACTGGTTCGCCAGCTTGCGCCATGTGCTGCCTGGAAAAGAGCGTTCGCCAAAGAAGATAAGGGCCTTTAATTCTGTCGTTCGGGACCGCAGACTGTCGTCTTGAGGATCGACTGGAGGCTCAGGACTTACCTCGCGATGGATTCGATTTTCCCAACCCATGTAATTAATTCGGGCGAGCAATGAACCGGATGCCGCACCCAGCATGAACACAGCTACAACCAGCCACGCATCCAACACGACCCACTCCTTTGTTTGTTTCTGTGCGCCAAACCAATAGGGTATGGCTTAGCAACCTACATGTGGGTCCAAATCGGCCTGGGAATCGAGACCGGGCTTAGGTCGGGGCTGGTCCACGCATTTTTTGACTGTTCGCAGTATGCTGGCATTTTCACTATCGCCGTTTACTATCTCGGTTCTTCATTACGAAATCAGAACAGCAGGGGCAGGATCAAATTTTCAGGAAGCCGCGGACGACGACGGGACCGTCCTTTAAAGTTATCGCTGTTATTCAACGGATGATGCTCGGATTGATCTTTCTTGTTTCTAGGATCAATCACTTTGTTCTCCCCGGTCATGCACTGTGAGCACGCCGTAGCCACCGCCCTTCATTACCTGACCAGCGAGCCAGCCCGCGATCAGCCAAACCACAATCCAAGTAATTAATCCCATCAGATCCTCCAGTCGAGCGGAATATACGCTCAGCTCCTATCTCTCCGCAGGATTGTGTGTTAATTAGAGGCTTCCATTCCTTGCCGGGAAACACTGTGAGGAGAGCCGTTCTGGAGGCTAGGATCGCGAGTTGAGTGCTTCTATGACATTGCCTCCCCATCGCGTCCTCACGAGGACGGCGGAGCAGGATGAACTAAATTTAGAACACAAAACACTACCTATCGAACAGGTGCGTTACTCGAACGCTTACGCTTCAGTGCAGGGCGGGACGAACTTACAGGAACTCTTATCAAGGAGTTCCGTTCTCATCCTGAACACAACGGAAACCAATTCCGCCAGAACGATCTAAACCTGGCGAGGTCAATAGCAATTTGCCATGTTCCGTGAGTTTGTATGCTTGCGGAAAATACCACATCGACCCTTGCGGCTGGTAGTATTCGCCTCCCCGCAGAATCGCAGCGCGCGTGTGGGCGTCGGTGAATTCTTCGGTCCACTGCCAGATATTACCGACTAAGTCCATCACGCCAAACGGACTCGCTCCTTGAGGGTGTGCATTCACTGCATCGGGTCCACGCATGGTGCGACTGTTGTCCGGAACTGGAACCGCACTTGCGTTCCAGTCATTTCCCCACGGATAAATACGGCCATCCCCGCCTTGTGCGGCGTATTGCCACTCCCACTCATGTGGCAGGCGCTTGCCGGCCCATGCCGCATAAGCGCGCGCGTCTTCTAGAGAAACCCAAGTTACAGGTTTGTTTTCCCAGCCGGCAGGAAAGTTTCGGTCCTTCCAATCTCGCAGAAAATTGATGTCATCCTGCGGATGATAATGAGTCCTGTCGATAAACGTTTTGAATTGCGCATTGGTGACTGGATATTTGTCGATATAGAACGACTTCATCGGGATAGGCTGCTCGTGGAAACGCCGCGGAGAATCTTCCCAGGGATATTGCACGTCAACCCCGAGGTCATTGAACCCTTCAATCTCAATTCCATGCACCCGAAAGACGAAGTCGCCCGCGGCAATCTTTACCATGTCGGGCTGAGACGCCGCCGACGCCCTGGTTGCAGTGATGGGGACCATCTCCTGCGGTAGTACCCTCCACTCATGCGAGTAACTGGCTAGCAGTTTGGCGGTCATTCCTTTCATCGTCCCGATGAGAGCCTGTATGGCCGAATCTGGGGATGTCTTTGTCGCGAGTACCGCGCCGTAGCCGTGCGCCTCGATACGGAAGCTAAGCCCGATCTTGCCATCCGGACTGCGCTCGGGTCTTAGTTCGATACCATGATAGAGATCGAAATAGCGCATTCCTTCTTCGGGCTCAAGTTCGATCTGCTGACCGTCTGCGTCATATTCGTTGCGGTTCACGATGGTCCAGAGAGTCTGTTGATGTAGCGGCCAGCGGCTGGCAAAAACTCCGTAGCGCAACATCGGCGTGTCGGGCTCCCATTCCGTGCTGACGAGAAACGGAGCTACGGCACGTTCGATGGTCGCAACTCGGCGAGTCGCTTCGGCGTCACGGGGTGTGATCCCGTTCCAGATCCCCCAAATATTTTCCCAGCTCTCCCAACCGACTCCATTGAAGAACGCGAACTGCAGATCACTGGTCTTGTCCCGATTCCAGCGATCGGAAATATTCACCATGTGACGGGGTTCCAGCCACTTGTACTTATCGACCAAGGGCGCAAACGGAAAACTGTATTGTCCCCAGGTCATTACATTCCAGGCCAGAGCTTCATCGGAGGGGCCGTCTTCCGGCTGAAAGGCAAGACTGTGTCCAACCTTATCGGCAGCGGCCGAAAATGCCAGCGGGACTCCATCTTGGGTGTCGCCGTTGATGCCGTCCGCTCCTATCTCTGCCATGAGTTCAGCAATCGCCTGCGGCCACGGTTTGCCTGGATCGCGAGTCCCTTGGTCCCACATCATCATGGGAAATAAAACGCGCACGCCGCGTTTATGAAAATCTGCGATCATCTGCGTTACTCCTGCGACTGCTCCCGGCATGCTGCGAATCAAGTCAAGCTGATTCCGGTCGTCTATGCCCATGTTCGGATACGTCGGCCAGATCAGGACCGCATCGATGCCGCCATAGCGCTCGTCCAGATCGTCGAGATAGCGGTCGACCGTATAACGATGAGAGACCGGATCGTAGAAATAGCGGTCTTGCACCATCATTTGTGGCTGCAAGAAACTCGACTGCGTCCACTTGAGTTCAGGTCGCTCATAACGCGATCCATCGTAGCCAATGCGAATCAAGCGCTCCCTGCGCCAATGCTTGATGTCGGCAAGCCATGTGTCATGGTCTTGCTGAGTGCAGGCTCTTGTTTCAGGTTCCCAGACTGGTCTCGTAGTTAGGCAATCAGCCGCGGGAATCTGCTGATGGTCCGGTTCAAAATTTGTGTCCTGGCTGTACACCAGGCTGGAAAAGACCAGCAACATCGCGATACCAAGTTGTTTTATTGTCAGTTTCATGGGTTTTGGGTCCGGTCGACTACCGCCCGCGAATCTTGCCGCGAATTACAACTACCGAGGCTGCCGGTAACTCGTAAATCGAATCGACACCGACACTCTGCTCGCTATGCAGAATGGGTCCATCGGGATCCGCCATGCCGGTGGTCTCCGCTGCAACCGAAGGTTCCGCGGGATATTCAGCATGTCCCACATAACGCGTGTGTCCGGGATGCCATTGATACTGAGCTTTGCCAAATGTGGAGATTTCGACGCGTCCGTCGAATGTGTTGCTCTTCTGGCCGCTCTGGTTTTGAAACTCGATCTGCACCCGATGCGGATTGTGTTGGTCACGATTTACCACCAGCAGAGACCACTCGCCATCGGGGCGCTTCACGGCATAGGCCGTCACGAGCGCATGTCCCGCCCCGTCGTCAACATCGCTTTGAGCAGGATATACATCATTCGCTGTCTCGCCGGGCCCGACCCACTCCAGATTAATCAGCTGCGAGACGAAAAATTGTGCCAGCGGTTGCTGGATCTTGTAATGGGCGTCGACGCTCAGCATCCCGAAGGTCCCAGGTGAATCGTTGCAGCCGTGCTCCATGAGCAGCGGCAGATAATGGAAGTAGTAGGCCCCGTTCCCACCCGCGGTCAGGAAGGAACCAATGTAATCGGCGAGCCAAAGTCCCGAGAAAATATCCATGGAAGTTTCGCTCGCAGCGGCAGAGAGATTTGATTCCGTAATGAACATGGGAATATCTTTCGGCACTCCGTCGCTGTGCCAGACGTCCATGATGTGACGTACGAGTCCAGGCTCTTCATAGAGGCTGCCCCAGGGAATTCGGCAACCTTCGAGCGGATAGTGTTCGAACGAGAAAAATGCCAGATCGCGCAAGCGGTCGTGTTGTTGGAGATAGTCGATGAAACGGGCTGTCCACGAAACCTTGCCATTTGCATCCGGCCAGGTTTCGATGTCTTGCGTTACCCCCTGGAACGACGGTCCACCGAGTTTGAGCGTGGGGTCGAGACGGTGAAGCGCGGTGGCCCACTGCAGGTAGAGCGTGCCGTAGTCTTCTGGACTCAAATATTGACCGTCCATTTCTTCGCCCATCTCGAGGTAAGAAATGGGGTAATTGCGATTTTTGAGATAAGCCACTTCGGCGACGGCGTTCTCCGGAGTGTCGTAAACCAGAGCGATCGGAATCATAGCCGGCAGACCGCGAGTGACACCGCTGGTGAAAAACAAATCAAAGCCTACCTGAGCTTGATGAGTCGTCCCGAGATCGGAAGCGTCGTGCCACGGGTCCACCGAAGAGCAGTAGGTCGTGGTTTGTTCCTGATCTGGCGTGTGGCGCACAATGTCGTGAAATTCCCCGTCTGCCGATGTTGTCCCGAGATAGATTTCGCCGATTGCGTAACCGACACAAGCGCGTGGATCGGCAGAGGCGTGAGCTTCGCAGGTGTTGGAGGATTCCGTCATCCAAATGCGCAGGAAGCGCACGGGAAAAGAACTGGGGGTGAGGCGAACAATCTCAGATCGGCCGTGGCCATGCTCAACGACACCGAATGGATAGGTTTGCCAAATTCCGTGGGTAGGGGCGTGCATGGGATCATCGCCGATCCAATGCTGCACCACGAATTTCGTGGCATACGGCTCCGCCCATTTTATGCGGATGCTGTCGACTTGTTGCGCCTGCGCCAGATCCAGCACGACCCATTGCGGATGCAAAGCGTCGCTCTCGCCCGTGAAGCGCTGCGTAAGATAAGGATTGCTCTTCCAGTAGCTGCTGTCATCTCCATCCGTAATTCGGGAAAAACCGGCGTTCGGCGTGCCATCATTTCGCGTGAAGCCGCGGTGCGGTAAAGAATACCCATAGGAATAGCGGATCGGTTCGGCGGGCGTTGCCGAGCCTGTAAAGTATCCTTTCTCGCCCGGTTCGCTCCATGTGCCCTTGGGATTCCAATGCCACGCTTCGATGGATAGTTCAGTATTGTTGCGGTAGCTGATGGTGTGCCATCCGGAAGCCATCGCTTGTCCTAAATTCGGTTGCGACAAGCCACTGTCGATCGCCTCGGAAGGAATGCGATCGATACCAGCGCCGAGGGCCTCATTGGGGCGGAAGTGGTTGGTGGAGTGCGTTGGAGTGATATCGACCTGGATGGTCTGTGCCAGGGAAGGAGTCATGTACAGCGTAGCTGCAAAGACGCACGCGACAAACTGGACCATTCTGCTCAAGAAAGGGCTCCTTATGACTAGGGGATCTCGCGGGCTGCATCATCGCTATTGTCGTCATCATCGTCGTCGTTACCTTTGACTTGCTCGGAAATGAGTTTGAGCAACTTCCCGTCCGCAGTATCCCCACTAAGTTCCCAGATCATTACTCCGCCCAGAGCTTGTTGGCGCGCATATTTAAGCTTGGCGCCGATGGAGATTTCGTCGTCATAGGTCCAAAAGGTGGTGCCGTCGAACAGCCATGGGGCCAATGATTTGGGATCACGATAGGTAGTGAATTTATCTAAGATCGAAAGAATGTAGTGATAAGGAAGGTCGAGACGAGAAGGCTCCCCCAACTGAAACAATCCATGATTCTCCTGCGCAACCTGATTCCACGAGTAGGCGTAAAAGGGAAGGCCGAGCAGTATTTTTGCTGCCGGAACGCCGGCTCTTTCGTAGCCTCGAATGGTCGAGTCCACGTCTCCGCCCTTTTCCGGATCACCCGGAGAACTGTAAAGGGGGGCAATCAAGCCGGTTCGCTTGCTCCAAGGCCCGCTATAGTCGTAGTTCATGACACCGACTTCGTCAACGTAGAGGGCAACTGCTGCCATATCCAGATGGCGATAGGTTACGCGGTTGTCTCCCATGGCGACCGTTAACAAGAGATTCGGGTCGACTGTATTGAGCTGACGGCGGAATTCTCCGAGCAATGCGATGAAGTTGAGTTTGTCGATCTCTTTGGGATACTCCCAATCGAGGTCGATGCCATCGAATAAGCCGGGCGCTTCGATTCCGTCAGCAAACTTACCCTTGATAAATCTTTGAATGCACGAAGCCACGAAGGCATGACGATTTGCGGGCTGTGCGGCTGCAGCAAAAAGCTCCTGACTTCCCTCGAGCGATATCACGATCTTAATTTGCGGGCTGAGACGTTTGAGCTCCTGCAATTGATGGAAGTTCCCGCGCAGCGACATCTCCAGTGTGTCAGGCGTGCCGTCTACGCTATCCTCCGCAGAGAAACTGTAGTTGAGGTCGGCATTCGGATCGGCGATTACACAGCGATTGGCGGCAACGTGTCCCTGGGAGTAATTGATTTGGTCAAGCGCGGAGACCGCCCCTTCCGAGAGCAGATTCTTGACAAAGAACTGCTTGTAAATGCCGTCTCCGGGAAAGTAGCCGACCACGACGGGGTGCGTCGCGGCAGCATTCTCCTGCGCGGTGGAAAGCGACGCGCAAAGGAGCACACTCACGGTTAACAAAAATCGAAAAACTTGCATGGCATTCCTATCTGAGTGGTTATTTCGTGGCATTCCCGGGGCCTCCCACGGTATAGATTCGCGGAAGGCGTTGCTCAACCGCTGGTAAGGGAGGAAATGCAGCATGCGGTTCTAACTGGTACCAATAGGCAACAGAATAAAAGTTGTCAGAGCGATGATTGGCGTGGCCGTGTTCAATGGTTGCCCGCAGAGATTTGGTGAAAGGGATCGGAGAATCCAGATGAAAGCGATATACGGAAGAGCGGCTGCCCGCAAACTCCGTCCCTTTTACCGGCGCTCCGAATAGAGCGTAAGAGAAAGGATGGTCGCCAAAATCCCAGGCTCCGAGAAAATAATCTTCCGATCCGGTGCCGTTAATGGAGGGGTGTTTTTCTCCGTCAACAAAGAACATGTCGTCGCCTTCGCCCCACCATCCGTCTTGATTCTGAAGAACGGACATTGTCACTCCGACGAAGTGCCCTTGACCGGTCGCTTCCATCCAGACGTAGTTATTTTCTCCGTCAACATTTCGCTTTGTGTTTACGATTGGGTCGCCGTTTGATACCCACTGCGTGGTCCAACCTCGGGCCGGCGTGGCTTGACGATACTGCGCATGGAAATACATGGTGTTTGGGAGAAGGTCTGTTTTTAAAGACTGATAGTCGATGTTGAAATAAAACGCATCGACATCTGCGCTTCCTTCATTGCTGATGGTGATGCGGGCCCGCTTGCGAAAAGGCATCAGGAAAAAGGAGTTCAGTGCCTTGTCCGGGGCCACGGCCAGCGGAGTCGATTCAAATTGAAAGTAATCGCCAAGTCCGAGTCCGAAAAAGTCCCCGACTGGAGCCTCGACACTTGCCGACGCTTCACCGTCCCAATACATGCGCAGGACGAGTTTTTTCAGGTGATACTTCTCCGGCGAAGCAATGGTCATCCAAATGTGAGTAATGATTCCCGGACCGGTATCGTCGAGCAAGGTAATCGTGTTACCAGGTGCTATCTTAGCGAAGTCGTCATTTCCGCCGCTGCGGTCATAACTCGAAGCACGCTTCTGAATATAGTTGTGAGGGGAGATGAGGTCGGAGAGGGCCGCATTCGGGCCGCCCCCTGTCTGGGCTGAGACCGATGCGCACCTCGCCAAGCCGATCAGCAGGCAAGCCAACACGGTCCCAACGGAAACAGAGTTCCCGCGAATCTGTTTCATTTGGAGACTCGTGCGATGTAAACCGCGAATGGGTCCAAGGCAATCTGATCGATCTGGCTGTTTGGCGCGCCGGCGGAAGTCGTCAGCAGCGGTGTCGCTTTTGGTGAAGCGAAGCCGTCTTCGGAGAGATTAAAACTGATCTGCTGCGCGGTTGCCGACATATTGAGGACTACCAGCACCGCTTCATTCTTGTAGCGGCGAAGATAAGAAAGGACCTTGGGATTATCGGGATTTAGCGCCACATAGTCGCCATACAGCAAAGCTCGCTCTTGATGTCGCAGCGCCAGAAGGTGGCGATAAAATTGTAGAACTGAGGCAGGATCTGCCAGTTCGCTCGACACGTTGTGAGTCTTGAAGCTTGCCGGAATCGGCAACCAGGGGCTGGAGGGGCTGAAGCCGGCATAAGGCGAATCATTCCATTGCATGGGAGTGCGTTCGCCATCGCGCCCTTTTTCCGTAGGCCATCCGGCGATTCCGATTGGGTCTTTCACGTCCTCTTTACGCACCGGATCGTTGTTCTCCATCCCCAGCTCTTCACCGTAGTACATGATCGGCGTGCCGCGGAGCGTCAGATACATTCCAGCCATGAGCTTGGCGATTTCGTCATTGTGTTTTCCGTCGCCGTAGCGATTGTAGGAGCGTGTCATGTCGTGATTGCTAATCACGTAAACAGGCCAGCCACCGGTGGACTCGGCATTTGCGATTTGTGTGCGAAAGTCGGCCGGCGAAAGTTTGTTGACCTCACAAAACATAAAATCCATTGGCATCTGGATTTCGTCATTGTGGTCGCCGTAATATTCTTTTAATTCGTCCCGATTCGAAGTGTAGGTTTCGCCAATCAAGACTGCATTGTATTGATCGGCGACCGCTCGCAATTTCTTTAGCTCAGAGTGAACCTCCGGCAATTTGTCGTTGTATTTATTCTCCATGTTGGGATCGCCAAAGTCATTCTTGCCGGGCAGGACCGGGTTGTCTTGAAGATTAGGATCTTCGAATAATAGATCCACGGCGTCCAGCCTGAACCCTGACACGCCGTGTTTGTACCAGAAACGAGTGACGTCAAACATCGCTTTCTCGACCGCTGGATTACGCCAATTGAGATCGGGTTGGCCGACAGCAAAGTAATGGTAGTAGTACTGGCCTGTCTTCGGATCGAATTGCCAAGCGGACCCCCCGAAGCCGGAGATCCAATTATTAGGAGGAACGCCGGGCGCTTTGCCATCACGCCAGATGTACCAATCACGATGCGCGGAAGTGCGCGATGAAGCCGAGTCAATGAACCACTGATGCTGCGGGGACGTATGGTTGAGAACAAAATCCATGACGATGCGGATATCACGCTTTCTTGCGTCGTGCGCCAGATGATCGAAGTCTTTTAGCGTTCCGTACATGGGGTCGATATTTTCGTAGTCGGAAACGTCGTACCCGAAATCAACCTGCGGGGAGGGATAACATGGCGAAATCCAAATCGCGTCGACGCCAAGATCCTTCAGATAGCCGAGTCTCGAGTCGATGCCGTTGAGATCTCCGATGCCGTCGCCATTGCTGTCGGCGAAGCTGCGCGGATAGAGTTCGTAAAAGACCGCATTTTGCCACCACTGATGCCCTTCGGCATCCACAGTGGGACTCTCGGCCGGTGAAAAAGATGTCGAAATACAGACACTCACGATTAGGAACGCGATCCAATTAAGGTTTCGAGGCATTGCCGATCTCCGTCGGTCGACTACAAAGGTTCCACTAAAGTTCGAAAGCTCCATCCAATCCCAAGCGATGGTCGTTTACCGAGCCGCAAAATGAACGACGACATTGGCTTGTGGATCAATGCCGGGCGCGGTTGCGGGGAACTGCAATCTTATTTGAGCCTTCTCTCCGCTTGTCTTTTCAAGTTCCGCGCCTTCTACGGAAGAAATCTGTTGTGGATTCCAGGCGGAGAGCTCATAACTTTCTCCTGCTACGCCGGAGAGCTGAAGGCTCAATGCGTCCCGACTGGGAGTCCACGATTCGGAGAGCACGCGCAACCCGCGACTTGTGCTCCCCAGGCTCGGAAGAGACGACGACTCGCCCAGTTCAAAATCGTTTCTTACCTGAATTTCAACGACCTTCAGACCGTTGGTAATCGGGATGTTCATGGTGACGTGCTGATCGGTTGAATTCTCTTCTACTTGAAACGGCAGAGAGTGGCCGTCGAGTCGGACTGCTGTAACCTTGGCGCGCAGACTCAAGCCTGGCGAGAATTCAAGCGAACAATGAGCGGTGTTCGAGGGCTCGGTTCCCAAGGTTTGCACTTCCAACTGAATATGACCCGGCTCCTTCTTATAGTGCAGATTCAATGAAACGGCACCGAGGTGCACGTTATTGACGGAAAAAGAATTCCAGTCGGCTGGAACGTGAGGAGCGAAATCCAAATGACATTTGACGGCATCCGCTTGCAAGCCAAACAGGCCGGTCAGCAGAGGATTCACCACCATCGCCGCGGACCAAATCTGGTGCGGTGATCCTGTAGCCAACGTCTGATAGTACTTGCCGGAAAGAGCCTCGGCGACATGGCCGAGCGATCCGTCCAATGTGAGCAACGCGTTGGCGCGCAAATTCGAATAGGCGGGCAGCGGGCGATGATAGCGATACTCTCCAACCGAAGCCCAGCCGGTGAACAGTGGCCACACCACCCCGAAATGGTATCCGCCCGGATCGTAGCTCAGGTCGCGAGAAGAAACAATTCGCATGCCCCAGTCGGTTTGATGGTCCGGGCCCGCGAGTTGTCGAATCATGCTGCGAGCTCGCTCTCCGTCAAGTTGCGTGAACCACATGGGCACTGTGGCCAGTACGCTTACGGCGTCACCGCGTTTGCGACTTGCGTCAATACCTTTCGTATCGTTGCCAGGCAAAGGCAGGGCATAGGTATAAATTTGTTTTTCAGCGGACCAGAATGTTTTATCTAACAGCGGCTTCTCTCGTTCGAATGTCTGCGCGAGTTGTTGACTGAGATCGTCCTTGCCCAAGAGAAGAGCAAGGTGAGAAAGTGCGCGCACCGCTTCGAGTCCGAGAGATGCTTGATAAATCTCAGCTCTTGCCGGATAGAGCGGTCCGCCTTCGATCCAGCCGTGGCCTACTCCCACGTTCTGGGCTAGTCCCTGAGCATCGTAGGTGGATTGGAGAAATCCATATGCTCGCCACAGGCTATCCCATTTCTGCCGGGCGAACTCAATGTCGCCGCTGCGCGTCACGTAATCGTTCACCGTAACAATAAACAGAGGCGTGGCGTCGGCCGAGGCGAAGGCATAGGGCGTGGCTTTGAACCAGTCCAAAAAGCTGGCGCTCTGAGAAATTTCGTGAGCGATCTTACCGTCGGCCCTCTGGTACTTGCTGAGGAATTCCAGTGCGTTGCGGGCGGTGGAGAAATCACCGGCCGCATCCAGCGCCAAAGAAGTCCACTCCGAATCTCGACCAAAGAACCAGGCAAAACCAGGGCGCTGGTCACCGGCGGACGTATCGAATCCCGCAACCAGGCCTTCCCCCAAAAAAGGGTTCTGCACTACACCCTGCAACATACTCACCTTGGCCCACAGATATGCTTTTTCAATTTGTGCGTCGGGAAGTTGAAGACTTACCGTACGCGCCAGATAATCCCGATAATATCCGGCAGAGTCGCGCAGCAATTCCAGATAGTCTTTCGACAAGTGCTGATAAAGACTCGCCAACGGCGCCCGGCCGGTGAAAGACGCGGCGATCACGATCAGCTTGGTCTCAGTTCCTTTCTCGGTGGGGCCGAGAAGAAAGGAATCCTGCCGCGAGGAGAAATAGTTACTGGAGTATTCTTCGGAGGTTTTGACGGCGGTTGGAGAGCCGACCATCGCATCAAATTTTCCCGACTCGTCCCCGAAGCGGAAGGCACGCTGGGCGGGGTCCCAGTCGGCGCTCACGTCTCCAACGTTGCCCGGCCATTCCAATTGAAAATCACGATCGAAGAGGGCCTCGATCTCCAGAGATCGGGTGGTATCAACCTCCAAGGCGATGACAGCGCCCGACTCATGAACGGGAACAAACAAAGTTTCTCGGACCGAAAAAGAGTCGCCCGTATAGACGATGGTGGCGGACTCAGGATGAACAATCAAAGTTCGTGCGAGATCTTCCGCCGGTAGCACAGTGCCTTCGACATGGAACCGCAGATGAAACTCGCGCAGAATTTTCAGCGGATACACCCACGCCTCGAATCTCCCCTGTTCGGTCCCGAATAGTCCGGCGCGAGTACCAACCGCGGAGACAAACTCCCACGATCGAATGGGTCGCGAGAGTTCGAGGGATGGCCCCGGCTGTGGTTGCCCAGGCTCGGCAGCGAAAGCGAGGGAGCAGAGAGAGAGCGCACTGCCGAGTAAGACGGCCCCCGCCCGAGAGCGCGACGTTGGCCGCAGAAGGCAACGAAGCCAATTCATAATTTTTGATCGAAGTTCGCCTTGTCCTCCGAAGTATAGCCCGATGAAGCGAAATTGTGGAAGTCGGGGCAAAGTCTTGGAAGCTTTCAAGTGGTCCCTCTGAGCGATAAGGCAATCCTCCATGTTGAACCCATCCGGTTACAACAGAGGGATTCGCCCCAATCCGTCCATCCCTACCAGCGCGGTGATATATATGCCCAATAAATGGGGAGAATAGTCCTATTCGAAAGGGGCGTGCCTGTCCCGCCATTTTTTAACTTGACACTGAGAGTCGATTTGCCGCACCATGGCGGGACTCATTTGAAGCGATTCAATTTTGCCTGAATTTCCCTGGAATGTTTTGCATGAAACGTATCCCGAGAATCTGTGGGCGCATACGAAACGCCAGAATTCGGAGACTTCGGAGTCAGCAAGGCGAGGTCCGCGTCAGCGGATCAAGAGTGCGGGCTATTTAAGGGGGGACGGGTTCATGCATTTAAAGTCCTGGTCAGTGTGGGGTTTGCTGTGCATTTTGTTCGGTGGCGTGCCAGTCTTTGCGCAGTCTTCTGGGTCATTTACAGGAACGATACTCGATAACACCGGCGCGGCCGTCTCCGGGGCAGAGGTTTCGGTCAGCGATCCATCTACCGGTTTTCGCCGCAAGACTACTTCGAATGGCGAAGGCAATTATCTGATTGCGGGCCTTGGTGCTGGAAGTTACAACATCACCATCACGGCGCCTGGTTTCGAGAAATACGAGGCTAGGAAAGTGGTTCTCCGAGTTGGAGAGAAGCTGCGAGTGGACACGAAGCTGGTGGTCGGCAAGGTAACAAGTGAAATTGTTGTGGAAGGAAGCTCGGTCGGCAGGGTGGAAACGCAGTCTTCTGAACTAGCCGGTACGATCAGCGGAGAACAGATCAGCCAGTTGGAATTGAACGGGCGCGATTTCACCACTCTCATCAAGCTCATTCCCGGAGTTAGCGATCAGACGGGGCAGGACGACGGAACCGTTGGGCCCTCCGGCAGTGTGTCTTATGCTGTCAACGGTGGCCGCACCGAGTTCAACAATTGGGAAATCGACGGTGGCGAGGTTTTAGACTCTGGCAGTAATGCCAATATTAACGTCTATCCCAACATCGATGCACTCTCCGAGGTTCGAGTGCTGACCTCGACTTACGGGGCACAGTATGGTCGCAATGGATCCGGAACCATTGAGGCGGTTACTAAATCGGGCACTAACAAGTTTCACGGCGAGGCTTTTGAGTTCATACGCAACGCTGCTTTCAATGCGCATAACTACTTCGATCTGGTAGGGCAACCAAAAGCCTATTACAACAAGAATGATTTTGGATACATCTTGGGGGGGCCGATCAAGAAGGACAAGTTGTTCTTCTTTTGGTCACAGGAATTTCGCCGGGAAAACGTTCCGGCTGTTTACAACAGCTCCACCATGTTTCTTCCGACCGCGGCAGACAGAATGGGAAATTTCACTGATGTATGTCCTCCGGCTGGCATCCCGTTCGTGAGACAAGGAACCGCTACCACCGGCAACGAGGTGGTGAATCCTAACTGTCCGGCATACACCGGCGGTGTGGATCAAAACGGCAATACCTATTATCTTGGATTTCCCAACAATACCATTCCGGCCAATCTCTTAGATCCTGCCAACACGAACCCGATTGTTGCCAATATCCCACTGCCAAATGATGGGAATACCTTTTTTGGAACGTTCTCTTCACCGATCAGTTGGCATGAAGAATTGATCAAGGTCGACGATAACATTAGTTCCAAATGGCGCGCCAACATTCGCTTTATCCACGATTCGTGGACGCAGAAGTATCCTATTTCGCCTTGGTCTGGCTCCACGGTACCGGCAATCGGCGGGACCCTGCAAGGCCCGGGAATCAGTGTGGTGACGAGCCTGACCGCCACCATCTCACCCACCTTGCTGAATGAATTTATCTTCAGCTACGGGGCCAATCACTTGCATCTGTTTAATACGGGAACCGCCTGGCAGCGTCCCGCCAGCATGACGATGACCGGGATCTTTGAAAACGGATTTAATGGAACCATCCCGTCCTTTGGTATTGGGGGCCCGGGTAATTTCAATTTTGACGTTGATCCCGGTTACTTGCCCTTCAACAACTCCAATCCTACTTACGCTTTCCATGACAATTTCACCAGGATTTTAGGTAAGCACAATATACAATTTGGGGCTTATTTTGCGGATGTTCAAAAGAACGAGGATGCGGAAGAAGAGCCGAATGGAAGCCTGGGCTTTTATTCTGATCCCAATACTTACTATCAGGAGCAAAGCCCTTCGGGAGGTTCTTATTCCAGCACGGGTAATGGTTTCGCCGACTTGTTAGTGGGGTACATCAATACGTTCGCTCAACCAAACCAAAACGTAAAATACTACAACCGTTACAAGGTGTTGGAGCCCTTCCTGCAAGATGATTGGCGTGTCACTCCGCGGCTGACGTTAAACCTGGGTGTGAGAGTGAGCTTATATGGCAGTTATCACGAAAAGTATCTTAACGCTTATAACTTCGATCCTACCACCTACAACCCGGCGATAGCTCCCACATTCAACCCTAGTGGTGACGGGTCATTAGTTTTCCCTCCCGGACAAAGCGTCTACACCATCACGGGAATGGTGCGCTGCGGCTACAACGGGGTGCACAAGAGTTGCATGTCCGATCATTTGTTCAATCCGGCGCCACGCATTGGTTTCGCGTTTGATCCGAAGGGCGACGGGAAAANGGCGATTCGCGGCGGTTACGGTATCTTTTTTGAACACGCCAACGGAAATGACGCCAACACCGAGTCGCTCGAGGGAAATCCTCCTGGCATCATTGCGCCCGTGCAATCGTTCATCTCGGGATATACCGCGATTGGAGGGGCATCGCAAGGCGGCGGACCCGAGATATTTCCGCTGGGCGGCGGCGTGAGCCAGTTGACTTCTATTACCACCCTGACGCAATGGCCTTACGTTCAGCAATTCCACTTGGACGTGCAGCGGGAATTGGCTCGCAATACGATTGTTACGGTTGCCTATGTCGGAAGCAAGGGAACACATCTGTCGCAACAACTTGATCGCAATCAGGTCCATTCCACTCCGGCCTCTGAAAACCCGTTTTCAAAGGGAGAGTACATTACCGGTAACATCTGTAATAATGACGCGTTGCCGAATGGAACGCCTGTCACCGGACAGGCACTGATTAATCTCAATATCGCTTGCGGCAATGCCGATGCAGATATGTTTCGCCCCTACATAGGGTATGACTCGATCTACGGCATTATCGGCGGAGCGAACTCGAACTATAACGCTCTGCAAGTTTCAGCTAGGCGCAATGCACGCGGGCTCCAACTCACCTTGGCGTACACTTATAGCCACTCGATCGACAATTCTTCCGATCGTTATGACAGCTCGTTTGTCGATTCCTACAACCTGTCTTCCTATCGTGCCAGTTCTAGTTATGATCAGCGCCACATTTTTACGGTCAGCTATATCTACAATCTTCCTGTTTTCCAGCATGCAAGCGGTTTAAAAGAATCGCTGCTGGGAGGCTGGCAGTTGTCTGGTATTACTACTGCTCAGTCCGGCGAGCCGGTCACGATTGCGAATGGCGGTACCTATGATAACGCCGGCGTGGGCAATAACGTATCAGGTGCGGGATCCTTTGCTGAGCTTGTAGGAGATCCACATGGCCGCATACCTCACTTCATCCCCGTACCCGGTATTCCTTATGGTCCGTTGCTCGACAACCCTGGAGCGTACGAGCAACCTACCGCCCTAACCTTTGGCAACTCAGGTCGTAATTCTCTTGCTGGACCCGGCCGTTTTAACTTTGATATGGGATTATTCAAGCACTTCAAAATGAGAGAGACGATGGCTTGGGAGTTCCGCGCCGAGGCTTTCAACGTGTTCAACCATCCGCAATGGAATGGACTCAACAATACTAGTTGTGGTTATGTGACGGAGTTTGGCTCGACGAGCTCGGGCTCTCAAGATTGCGTAAATGGAAACCCTGCTGATGGAGAGGTTCCTAGCAATTTCCTACACCCCAGTGGAGCTCATAACGGACGGATCGGAGAATTCGGTTTGAAGTTCATCTTCTGAGTAATGTCAGATATAGATCCGCTGCCACGCCGCGTCATAGCATAGAGTTCGGAAAATTCGGCCGGCAGTCCGACAGATAAGTTGTGAACGGAATCCAACGGGTAACCGAGCTGGCAAGGGCTTTCCAAGTTTGCCACCTAATTAACCAAACGGCAGGCACAGTGATGATCGGACGCAGGGAATTCGTGCGTAACGGCGCAGTCGGTGCAGCTGCACTCGTACTTACCCGGCCTGCGAAGTTAGCGAGCACTATAGGATCAAGCGCGCACGACTCTCGCATTGAGGTTTTGCTGGAAGAGGCTCTCGGCACAATCTCTCCAAACATTTACGGACATTTTCTGGAGCACATCGGCGGCGTGATCTATGACGGTGTGTGGGTCGGTGAAGATTCGAAGATCCCAAATATCAATGGTATCCGCAAAGAGCTCGTGGACGAAATGCGGAAGATCCAAGCTCCAGTGGTGCGCTACCCCGGCGGCTGCTTTGCCGACAGTTACGACTGGCGCGATGGAGTTGGTCCGGTGGATCAGCGTCCGCGACGCACCAATTTCTGGATCGAGGCCGATAGCAAGACGGCTCCTGTCAACCATCGCTATGAGTCGAATCGTTTCGGGACAGACGAGTTCATGCGCTTCTGCCGGGCAATTGGATGCCAGCCTTATCTGTCGGCCAATGTTCGTAGCTTGCCGGCTGAGGTCTTCGATCGCTGGGTTGAATACTGCAACGCCCCCGCTGGCAGTACTACCCTGGCGGACGCACGCGCGGCGTCCGGCTCCGCGGAGCCCTATAACGTCCGCTATTGGGGAGTAGGAAATGAGTCTTGGGGATGCGGCGGAAATTTCACCGCGCGAGAATACGCCGTCGAGTTTCGAAGGTATACCAGTTGGGTGCCGCAGCAGGGCAAGCCGCTCTCTCTGATTGCATCCGGCCCGAACTCGGATGACTGGGAATGGACGCAAGGATTTTTCGACGAGATCGCCCGAAAAGATAAAGAATTGTTCAGCTCAATCTTCGGTTGGGCGCTCCACTACTACTCTTGGAACTTGAGCCGCGGGCGAACACAAGACTGGGATGAAGGTAAAGGCGACGCTCTTAAGTTCGATGTTGAGGATTGGTACGAGATATTACGCGAGGGTGCTCGCTTGGAGTCGCTCATTGAAGGGCACTGGCAGGTGATGGACCAGTTTGATCCGGAACACCACGTGAAGCTGGTGGTGGACGAATGGGGGCCTTGGTATCGTCCGGGCAGTCAACTTACTCCAGGTAATTTTCTGGAGCAGCTTCCCACCCTTCGAGACGCTGTATTCAGTGCCATGACCCTCGACATCTTTAACCGCCATCCGGAGAAGGTCGCGATGGCAAGCCCAGCGCAGCTGATCAATTGTTTGAATAGTCTCTACCTTGCCCATGAAGATAGGTTCTGTACAACTCCTGTCGGTCATGTCTTCGGAATGTATAGCGCACACCAGGGAAATCGGGCGTTGCGGACCGTGGTTTCGGCGCCTGCGGCCGACTATGTGCGGGACGGCAAACCTGCATCATTCTGGGGGTTGCAGGGTTCTGCATCTTTGCGGGACAGGGAATTGGTGCTCACTGTCGTCAACCCTGACGTCAGCCATGCCTGCGAGACAGAAATTGTAATTCGAGGTGCAGAGGTAAGCTCGGGGACGCTGACTGTGCTCACCGGTTCCGATCTTCATGCCCATAACAGTTTCGAACAACCAAACGAGGTCATTCCGCAGGAGAAGGAAGTACGAGCGACGGGGAAGATCGTCAAGATTCAAATCCCGGCCGCTTCAGTCACGAAACTAACTCTGACTCTCGTTTGAGGTGTATGGATGGGGCGGGCGTGGCAATACGAGTGATGTACCGAACGCATGACCGAACGGTTTGTAAGGGTTCCTAGAGACTTATGGCAACGATCGTAGAAGTCGCAAAACGCGCTCGGGCATCCACCGGGACGGTCTCGAACGTCATCCGTGGGACGGTGCGTGTGAGCCCGGGTTTGCGAGCGCGCGTCGAAGCTGCGATTCGCGATCTTGATTTTCATCCCAATGAGATTGCTCGCAGTCTGAAGGTGAATCAGACGTACATGTTGGGCATGGTGCTTCCCGACATCACGAATCCGTTCTTTCCTCAAGTCCTGCGCGGAGCGGAGGACAAAGCCCTGGAACGCGGCTTCCTTCTGGTGGCAGCCAATACCGACGAACAAATCGAGCGCGAGTGTCGAATCTTATCTGCCCTCCGCTCCCGCAGAGTAGACGGGATTCTGCTGGCACCCACCCGCGGGAAAGACATCCACCATGTCCGCAGAGCAATCGAGTCGGGAATTCCCATCGTATGTCTGGACAGACTCCCTGGGGGGATAAAAATTGATGCCGTTATGCTGGACAACGTTCGAGGTGCTCAGGACTGCGTGCGCCACCTAATAAGGACTGGCTATCGTAGTATTGCCATCATTACTGGATCTCTTGAACTGGGAGTTGCGCGCGAGCGTCTTCGGGGATACGAGGAGGGGTTGCGAGAGGCGGGCATCGAGGTCTCGAAAGAATTGATTCTAGAGGGCGATTTTCGGGAGAAATCCGGATACCTGCTGGGCAAAGAACTCCTGCTGCGGCTTGTAAGACCTTCCGCGATATTGGTTTCGAACGGGGTGATGGCATTGGGGGTGCTTCAGGCCTTCGAAGAACTTGGAGTGCGTTGCCCCGAGGACGTTGCCATCGCCACCTTCGATGACCTTGCCGGAGATCGCGCCTTTCATCCCCGACTTACGGTCGTCTCCCAACCTGGTTATGAGATTGGCGCACTTGGAGCTACGCTGCTGATGGACCGTATTGAGGGCAAGTTGACTAAGAAACCTTTTGTGATCCGGCTGGCGCCAGCTCTGATCGTTCGGGATTCGACCCGGGCCCGAACCTCGGTCCGAACCCCCGCGGCCATCGACCAGGAGGGACGCGCCGGCTGATCGGACTTGATGGCCCAGTCGCCGGCGCTGGTCTCAACAATTTGTTGTCCTACAAGCACAATCAAACAGTGGCGCTTACGAATATTTACGTTTCGTTACCGACTCTTTACTGCAGCCAGGGCCAAACGATGTTTCGATCAGTAAGTGGTTCTGGATGTTGGAAATTGGGGTCGCTGGGAGGTCTCCCGATGGACCGGGATTGGCGGCATGCGTATCGCGTGGCTGTGCTCGAAACGGATCAGCATAAACTGACGGAAAAGATCAATTCGGCAAGCGCGGTTCTCCGGAGCTGTCTGCAGGAAATCAGCTCGGCAGATCAACCCAGCGCAAACGAACAACAAAGTGCAGCAGACGAACAACAAAGTACAAGAGAAAGGCAACAAATCACAGACGCATTGCGGATTCTGGATATGATACGGCGGACAGAACTTGATATTCCGGTTTGACGAGTGCAGACGGCCAAATACCAAACCTTCTCGATTCGCAATTGTGTGTGCGAATTGCCAATAGGCAACCGACAACGGAGGAAACAACGCCTCATGCTTGACCGTGAGCGGTCAGTCCTGCGTCGGACGACTTTACAAAATCTCGCCGGTTAGGCACGCTATTAGGATTAAATCAACGGATGCAAGAAGGTCGGATGGAAACGAAACCTCCTGCTTCACCCAGTGATTCCGAGCACCAGCAAGGGCCCGAAAGTAATCCCCATAAGTCCAAGTGGAAGCGGCTTTTCATATGGGCGGCACTCCTGCTGGCGTTCGCCATTATTTTTGTGCTTGTATTGCGCCATCACGATACCACCCAATCCGCTGCAACATCGCGGCACGCCCTGGGTGGCACGGTCACGATTAACACTGCCACCGCAAAAAAGGGAAATATCGGAGTCTATTTAGAGGCGATTGGGACCGTTACGCCCGTCTATACCAATAACATCACTGCTGAAGTTACCGGCCTCATAAGCCAGGTGCACTATCAGGAAGGCCAACTGGTCCGCAAAGGCCAAGCGTTGATCGATATCGATGTGCGGCCCTACGAAGCGCAGCTCATGCAGGCCGAAGGCGCGCTCGAACGCGACACCTATGTGCTCGAGCAAGCAAAGATGGACTTGGAACGCTACCGCGAAGCGTGGGCACGGAACGGCATTCCGAAGCAAACCCTCGACGATCAGGAAAAAATCGTACTGCAGGACGAAGGCACGGTGAAAAATGACCAGGGCACTGTGAACTTTGACAAAGTCCAGGTCGCCTTTTGTCATATTACGGCGCCGATTAGCGGGCGGGTCGGGCTGCGGCTCGTGGATCCGGGAAATGTCGTCCAGTCAACCGGCACCACGACCCTGGTCGTGATTACCCAGGAACAGCCAATCACTGTGGTCTTTACGATTGCCGAAGATGAACTCGGGCAGGTGCAGGAGCAGATGCGGCACGGGAAGCGACTAGCGGTTGACGCCTATGATCGGGCATCACAGAACAAAATCGCCAGTGGAAAACTTCTGACGCTCGACAACCTGGTCGACACGACCACGGGGACCGTCAAATTGCGCGCCGCTTTTGATAACAAGAATGGTGCTTTGTTCCCCAATCAGTTCGTCAACGCAAGGCTGCTCATTAAGACCCTGGAAGGGGTCACACTCATTCCTGCCTCCGCGATTCAACGCAACGGTCAAACTGCTTTCGTGTATTTGATTCAAAACAACACAGCCCAGATCCGCAACGTCAAGCCCGGTGTCACGGATGGTGGTATGACGGCTGTCCAGGGCATCAATCCCGGAGATGTGGTTGCAAACAGCAGCTTTGAGAGACTCCAGAACAATTCAAAGATCGTAGTTTCGAGCACGCCGGTTCCGGCCAGTGCCAGCCAGGGTCCGGCCCAGTGAGCCCGTCGCGACCATTTATCTTGCGGCCGGTCGCGACGTCGCTGCTCATGGCGGCGATCATGCTCGTCGGCATCGTTGCCTATACTCAGTTGCCCGTCTCAGCCTTGCCTGAGGTCGATTATCCGACGATCCAAGTGCTTACGTTTTATCCGGGCGCCAGCCCGCTCGTAATGGCGACGACCGTGACCGCCCCACTGGAGCGTCAGTTTGGCCAACTGCAAGGACTCAGCCAGATGACCTCGACCAGTTCGGGAGGCACCTCAGTTGTGGTGCTGCAGTTCAGTTTAAATCTCAACATTGACGTTGCCGAGGAAGAGGTGCAGTCGGCGATTAATGCAGCCCAGAGCTATCTGCCGTCGAATCTTCCTGCACCCCCGGTTTACAGTAAGACGAATCCTGCGGACGCACCCGTACTCACGCTCGCCATCACATCCGATACCATACCTTTGTCGTCAGTAGAAGACCTGGTGGATACGCGACTGGCTCCGAAAGTCTCGCAACTGAACGGAGTCGGTCTGGTGAGCATCAGCGGCGGTCAGAAGCCGGCAGTCCGTATTCGAGCGAACCCTGCCGCACTGTCCTCCTATGGCATCGATCTCGAGGATCTGCGCACGGCACTTACCGATGCGAGCGTGAATGCCGCGAAGGGTAACTTCGACGGACCGAGGCAGGACTATCAGATCGACTCCAACGATCAACTCGTTAGCAGCCTCGACTATCGTAGCGTCGTGGCTGCCTACCGAAACGGCTCGCCGGTCATGCTCACCGACGTCGCGGAAATCGTCGATGGCATCGAGAACAATTACCAGGCGGCTTGGATGAACCTAACTCCTGCCGTCATTCTGAATGTCCAGCGCCAACCTGGGGCCAACACCATCAGCGTAGTCCAGAGCATAAAGCGGTTGTTGCCGCAGCTCGAAGCGAACCTCCCCGCCTCCGTCCAGGTTACAACCCTCACCGATCTGACCACGTCGATCCAGGCCTCGGTTTCTGACGTCGAGTTTGAGCTGATGCTGACGATTGGGCTGGTGGTGATGGTCATCTTTCTGTTCTTGCGGAGTCTTTACGCCACCATCATCCCCAGTGTGGCGGTACCTCTATCGCTCGTAGGCACCATGGCGGCGATGTATGCCCTTGGCTATAGCCTCGACAACCTCTCCTTGATGGCGCTTACCATCTCCACCGGGTTTGTGGTGGACGATGCGATTGTGATGATCGAAAATATCTCGCGCTACATCGAGGAGGGCGAAGCGCCGATGGAGGCGGCTCTCAAGGGGGCGGAACAGATCGGTTTCACGATCATGTCGCTCACCATCTCGCTGATTGCGGTGCTCATCCCACTGTTGTTCATGGGCGATGTTGTCGGACGGCTCTTCCGCGAATTCGCGGTGACTCTCGCCGTCACGATCGTCATCTCCGCCGTGGTATCGCTGACCCTGACTCCCATGATGTCGGCGCGTATTCTGCGGCATGAGCCTAAGGAGCAGCAAGGGCGCATTTATCAGGCATCCGAGCGCGTCTTCGAACGCATGATCGCCTTTTACGGACGAACCCTGAAGGTCGTGTTGGAGTATCAGACGATCACACTTTTCGTGGCTCTCGGCACACTGGTGCTTACCGTCTTTCTTTATATTGTGATTCCCAAGGGATTTTTCCCGGTGCAAGATACCGGGGTGATTCAGGGCATTTCGCAGGCTTCGCAAACGATTTCCTTTACCGCAATGTCGGAAAAGCAGCAGGAGCTGGCCAAGGTCATTCTCCAGGATCCGGCCGTCCAGAGTCTATCCTCGTTCATCGGTGCCGATGGTACCAATACCACTCTCAACAGCGGTCGTATGTCGATCAATCTGAAGCCGCTCTCGGATCGCGACCTGAGTGCGTCCGATGTCATCCGTAGACTCCAGTCCAACCTGCAAAAAGTACAGGGCATCGCACTCTACATGCAGCCCGTACAGAACATCACAGTGGACGATCGCGTGAGCCGCACCCAATATCAATACACGCTCGAAGATCCGGATTCGAATGAATTAAACGACTGGACCAACCGCTTCGTGGCGAAATTGAAAAATTTGCCACAGCTTGAGGATGTGGCGACGGACCAGCAAACCGGCGGCCTCGCAGTTTCGCTGGTGATTGATCGGGCGACGGCCTCGCGGCTCGGTATCGCTCCTTCCACCATCGACAACACTTTGTATGACGCTTTTGGGCAGCGCCAGATCAATACGATGTATACGCAGCTCAACCAGTACCATGTGATCCTGGAAACGCAACCGCAGTTCCAGCAGGATCCGAACACGCTGCAACATTTGTATATTCAGGCCAACGCCTCGAGTGGAACTTCGGGGCCGGGAGCATCGTCTTCTTTTGCGGCCTCCGGATCAGCTTCCGCCGGCTCGAATGCCACGACTACTTCGGTGCTTTATACCCCTTCGGCCGCTACCTTGACTCCTGCTTCGACCGCGTTGGCACCCAGCAGTTCGACTACCTCAAACTCTAGCTCTCCGAACACGACGACGGCCACGGTCCTGAGCAACGCTGTGCCGCTGAGTGCCTTCACACACTTCCAACGCGCCAGCGAGGCACTCTCCATCAACCATCAAGGACAGTTTCCCTCGGTTACCGTCTCCTTCAATCTGGCGAATAATGCCGCCCTGGGAAGCGCCATCACCGCCATCGACAAAGTGCAAAAGGACATGAACATGCCGGCCAGCCTGCAGGCGGATTTCCAGGGCACGGCGGCATCGTTTAAGAATTCGCTCTCGAACGAGGCTCTGCTCATTCTCGCCGCTCTGGTCACCGTGTACATCGTGTTGGGAGTGCTCTACGAAAGCTTCATCCACCCTGTCACCATTCTGTCCACACTGCCATCCGCCGGGGTCGGCGCCCTGCTGGCGCTGATGATATTCCGCCAGGATCTGAGCGTCGTCGCGATTATCGGCATTATCTTGTTGATCGGAATTGTGAAGAAGAACGGAATCATGATGGTGGACTTTGCGCTGGAAGCGGAGCGGCAGCACGGCAAGAACGCAACCGACGCAATCTATGAGGCCAGCCTCTTGCGCTTCCGCCCCATCATGATGACCACCATGGCCGCATTGCTCGGTGGTATCCCGCTGGCCTTTGGCAGAGGTATCGGCTCGGAGATTCGGCGACCCCTGGGAATTGCCATGGTCGGCGGACTATTGTTGAGCCAGGCGCTCACGCTCTACACCACGCCGGTGATTTACATTTTCTTTGACAACCTTGGGCAAAGATTCTCCGGCTCACGCTCCAAAGAAAAATCGGCCGAAAATCCGGGAGGCCCGACGCAACCTGCGGAGCCGGCATGAACCCTTCAAGCCTTTTTATCCAGCGGCCGGTGGCGACGACGTTGTTGACGATCGCCATCTTCATCGCTGGAGCGATCGCGTTTACGGTGTTGCCGGTTTCACCCCTGCCCCAAGTTGACTTTCCCACCATCTCCGTCGCCGCTTCGCTGCCCGGCGCGAGCGCCCAGATTATGGCGTCCTCCGTGGCCACTCCGCTCGAGCGACAGTTCGGACATATTGCCGGCGTTTCGGAGATGACCTCCGCCAGTTCGCTGGGGACCACCTCGGTCACGATTCAGTTCGATCTGAGCCGGAATATTGACGGCGCGGCGCGCGATGTCGAAGCGGCAATCAGTGCGGCCCGCACCTATCTGCCGTCAAATCTGCCCGCCAATCCCACCTATCGGAAAGTGAATCCAGCCGACGCTCCGATCATGATTATCGGACTGACCTCGAACAAATACGATACCGGCAAATTGTATGACGAAGCTTCGACCGTAATGTCGCAGAAGCTTTCGCAGATTAATGGAGTCGGGCAGGTATCGGTCGGCGGCAGTTCGCTGCCTTCGGTGCGCGTCGATGTCAATCCTACTCAACTCAACAACTACGGCTTGACCATGGGCAATGTTCAATCCGTGTTGAGTACCCAGAATGCTGACTTGGCGAAAGGACAGTTGTTCGACGGTGCGGTTACAGCCGACATCGTTGCCAATGACCAGATTTCACAGGCCGACGACTATAAACCGATCGTGATTGGCTACAGCAATGGCACGGCGGTCCGGCTTTCGGACGTGGCCGAGGTGACTGATGCGGTTTCGAACATACGTTCCGGCGGATTTCTGAACGGTATACCCGCGGTCATGATGATCATCTTCCGCCAACCCGGCGCGAATATCATTCAGACCAACCAGAATATCCGTGATGCTCTGCCATTTCTGAAGGCTTCCATTCCTCAGGGCATCGAAACCACCATCGTCCTCGACCGCACCACCACGATTAAGGCTTCGGTTCAAGACGTGGAACATACGCTGCTGATTTCCATCGGTCTAGTTATTCTGGTGGTCTTCATTTTTCTGCGCAGCCCGCGCGCCACCCTTATTCCGACCGTTGCCGTTCCCGTTTCCTTAATCGGAACTTTCTCGGTGATGTATCTGCTCGGCTACAGTCTCGACAATCTTTCCTTGATGGCACTTACGATTTCGACCGGATTCGTGGTGGATGACGCGATCGTCGTGATGGAGAACATCTCGCGTCATCTCGAAGCAGGGATGGAGCCTTTCGCGGCAGCGCTGCAAGGTGCTAAAGAAATAGGATTCACCGTATTCTCCATCAGCATGTCGTTGATTGCAGTTTTCATCCCCATCCTCATGATGGGAGGCATCGTCGGCCGTCTTTTCCGTGAATTCGCCGTCGTGCTTTCTACCGCCATTATCGTTTCGATGGTCGTTTCACTGACCACCACACCCACCATGTGTGCGCATCTGTTAAAGGAAACCAAGGAAGAGCACGGCAGGATGTATCAGTGGAGCGAAAAGTTCTTCGCCTGGATGCTCGACACGTATCGCCACAGCTTGCTCTGGGTACTCGACAATTCAGGTCTGATGCTGGTGGTTTTACTGCTTACGGTCGCCTTAAATGTCGTGCTCATCATTAGAATACCGAAAGGCTTTTTCCCGCAGCAGGATACGGGTGCCATAGTGGGGGGATTGCAAGGACCGCAGGACGCATCGTTCCCCTTTATGGACAATTCGATCAAGCAATTGGTTGGCGTAATCAAGAGCGACCCCGCGGTCGCCAATGTGATTGCTTTTACTGGCGGTGGTGGCGCCACCAATACAGGATTCATCTACATCAGCCTCCAACCGCTCAATGAGCGCAAGATTGGCGCCGCGGACATCATCAACCGATTGCGCCCCAAGATGAATCGTTTACCCGTGGCCTCCGCATTTTTGCAGGCGGCCCAGGATTTGCGCATCGGAGGCAGAGGCAGCAACGCGCTCTATCAGTACACTATCCAGTGCGACAATGTGCAGGACCTGTCGCAGTGGGGGCCCCTTCTGCTGGACGAGATGAAGAAACTGCCCGGCCTCCAGGATGTAAACTCCGATCAGCAGAATGGCGGGCTGGAAGAGTTGATCAACTACGATCGGACGACCTCGGCCAAACTGGGGATTACGGCGCAGGCGCTCGATTCCAGTCTCTATAGCGCCTTCGGTCAATCCGAAGTCTCCATCATCTATACCCAACTCAATCAGTACTATGTGGTTCTCGAAGTCGCGCCGCAATACTGGCAGAGCCCAGAGGGGCTTAAGTACATCTACCTGAATTCTGCCGGGGCCGGTAACGTGCCGCTCGCGGCAGTCGCGAAATCGCAATCGGGTACCACACCGCTTGCGGTAAATCACACCGGCTTGTTTCCCTCGGTAACGGTGTCATTCAATCTCGCGAACGGAGTTTCCTTGAGCGATGCCACGCAACGCATTGCGGTGATGCAGCAGAAGCTCGGCACACCCTCAACCATCCGCGGATTCTTTGCCGGTACGCTTTTGGCCTACCAGCAGTCGCTCAGCACTGAGCCGGTGCTGATTATTACGGCGTTGCTGGCGGTCTATATCGTTCTCGGCGTGCTCTATGAAAGTCTGATACATCCTCTGACCATCATTTCCACACTGCCCTCGGCTAGCGTGGGGGCGATGCTGGCATTGATGCTTTTCAAAGTCGATTTGAATGTGATTTCCATCATTGGAATTGTGCTGTTGATCGGCATTGTTAAGAAGAACGCGATCATGATGATCGACTTCGCCCTGGTCGCGGAACGGCAGGAGGGCAAGAGTACAAGAGACGCGATTTTTGAAGCTTGCATGTTGCGCTTTCGTCCCATTCTGATGACAACAATGGCCGCTTTATTCGGGGCGTTACCATTGGCGTTTGGGACTGGCACCGGTTCCGAGCTACGAAGGCCACTCGGGATTACCATTGTAGGCGGGCTCATTATGAGCCAGATGCTTACGCTCTATACCACTCCGGTTGTGTACCTCTATCTTGATCGCCTGCGGCTGCGGTTCCAGAAAGAGCCGCATGGAGAGCTTCGGTCTCCTGCTCCCGAGGCGAGTTAGCGGGTGGGACCGAGAGGAAGGCTGGTTGGACAAATCGTTATGATTATTTTTCGGCGTAAACTGGCACCGAATACAGCTCGGCTATTGGCAGTGGTCTCAGCGTTCATTTTGATGGCGCTGCTGGTAGGTTGCGTAGTTGGGCCGAAATATCACCCGCCCGCGGCGCAGGCGCCGGCCCCAGATTACAAGGAATCCCCCACGCAGTTCAAAGAAAATGGAGGCTGGACAGTCGCTCAGCCTGCCGATGCCAAACTCCGCGGCAAGTGGTGGGAAATTTTCAACGATCCCGAGCTGAATGCTCTCGAAGAACAACTGGATATCAACAATCAGAACATCAAGGAGTTCTTCGAGAATTTTATGGAGGCTCGCGCGATCGTGCGCGAGGCGCGCTCGCAATATTTTCCCACCCTGTCCGCCGCGCCCTCGATCACCCATTCGAGATCCTCGGCCAACCTCGGCGCGAGCGCTCCTGCCAGCACCAATCTGCAAAGCTCGCTCTATTCGCTTCCGCTCGAAGCGTCATGGGCGCCCGACCTTTGGGGTAAGGTGCGCAATACCGTACGCGAAGCTCAGTACGCTGCGCAAGTCAGCGCGGCCGATCTGGAAAATGAGCGCCTGACCGAGCAGGCCAGCTTGGCGGAGTATTTCTTTGAAATCCGCGGTCAGGACCAACTGCAAAAGATCTTTGACGACACTGTCGACGCGGACCAAAAAACTGTTGACCTGACTCGCGGGCTCTATGAAACCGGCATCGATGACCAGATCTCCGTGGTCGAAGCCGAAACGGCGTTGCAGAGCGCGCAGGCGGGCGCGACCAATGTGGGAGTCGCGCGGGCGCAGTATGAGCATGCGATCGCGGTACTCATCGGCAAGGTCGCAACCAATTTTTCGATTCCAGTGAAGCCAATGACCGTCGCTCCGCCTCCGATTCCGGTTGGCGTTCCTTCGGAATTGCTTGAGCGTCGGCCGGACGTGGCTGCTGCCGAGCGCACCATGGCCGAGGCCAACGCAGCGATCGGTATCGCCTATGCAGCCTACTATCCGAATGTGAGTTTGAGCGCGGAGGGCGGCTTTGAGAGTTCAGCATTTACCCAATGGCTGTCGTGGCCCAGTCGCTTCTGGTCCGTCGGCGCGTCGGCCTCTGAGACCATCTTCGACGCTGGCCTGCGGCGTGCTACCGTCCAGCAATACGTGGCGACTTACAATGCCGACCTCGCCAGTTACCGCCAGACGGTGCTGGGGGCTTTTCAGCAGGTGGAAGACGGTCTTGCGGAAGTGCGCATTCTGTCCAAGGAAATCCAGCAGGAGCAGGAGGCAGTGAATTCCGCTCAGACTTACCTTAAGCTCGAATTAGCCCGGTACCAGACCGGCATCGATCCTTATGTTGACGTGCTGGTGGCACAGACCACGGTGCTAGCGGACGAGCAGACTTTGAATGGACTTCAAGTGCAAGAGATGACCTACGCGGTAGCGCTGGTGCAGGCGCTCGGCGGTGGGTGGGATCGTTCGCAATTGCCGACCCCAAGGCAGGTCACCCAAAAGCCGGACAAGGCGGACACGACGATCCAGCAGTAGGACGGGAAAACTCTGTTGGCTCGAAGTCGCCGCCCCATGCACAAAATGTAGTCCCCGGATTAAACTGGATACCGTGCCTGTCACTAAGGAGGAATCGTCAGTGTTCCGAAATATTTCCATTCCATTCGGCAAGCCGGGCCGGCAGAGTCTTGCATTCCGGTTCGCAATTTTCTTCGCGGCTGCGGTTCTTACTGTCGGGCTGATTTCTGCTGCTGATAAGCCCGCTCTCGGGCAGAGCAAAAAGTCCGCGGGCGCGGGCGGAGAAGGCAGCGGCGATGCAAAGGTGGCGCGCGGAAAGTATCTCGTCGAAGGAGTGGCAAGGTGCGGCCAATGCCACACACCCGTCGATAGCGATGGGAATCCCGATCGCAGGCGTTGGCTGCAAGGGGCGCCCATTATCTGGCTATCGCCAACTCACGATGTGAACTGGCCGATCAACGCGCCACGGATCGGCGGTACGCCGCCGGCCAATGATGCTGACATGATCAAGCTACTGACGACGGGCATCTGGACTACGGGCAGTCCTCTGCGGTCTCCAATGCCGCAATTCCGCATGGACGCCAATGACGCCGCAGCTGTTGTTGCCTATCTAAAGTCCGTGAAAGCTGAGCAGTGAGAGTGGGCCGTAACGATTCATTGTGGTGTCGGCGGGCTCCGGGTTCAATCTCGGTGCCCGATCGCTTATGCCCGCGAGACGGGTTCTCCGGGCGTAACCGGATGTAAGACGGCCGCCGGGCGACCGTCATAGTTACCAACCAAGTCGTAGTAGCGAATTCGCAACATTTCCTGAAACATGCGCATGCCGTCGGTGAGCGGATTGATGCGTGTCCCATCCTTATGCCCCCAGAGCACCGGAACCTCGTCAACGCGCAATCCAAACTTACGCGCCAGAAAAAGAATCTCAGGATCGAAGCCCCAGCGTTCGATGCGCAGCATGGGAAAAATCGCTTGTGCAGCGCGGCGAGTGAAAGCCTTGAAACCGCACTGCGTATCCTTAAACTGCAAACCCAAGACAATCTGCAGCAAGAGGTTGAAGGTCCTTCCAAAGAGCTGACGAAGCAGGGATTGCCGCTGCGTCTGCAATTCTGCACACAACCAGCGTGAACCGATCGCAATATCCGCCCCCCCGGCGAGCGCTTCTAATAGTTTGGTCATTTCCTGAATGGGTGAGGACAGGTCGGCGTCGGTAAACAGGAGCACATCCCCTCGAGCGTGCAGCATGCCGTTGCGCACGCTATAGCCCTTGCCACAGTTCGCAGGGTTCTCGATCAATCTGACCGCCGGATTCTCCTCGGCAAATTCCTGGACAAGGGTCGCTGTGTTGTCACTCGATCCATCGTTTACCACGATCACTTCCGCATTCCAGCCCTGTTGCTCGAGGAATACGAGCACGTTCTCCATGGTTGGCCTTAGACGCGCGCCCTCGTTGTAGGCGGGAATGACGATGCTATACGTAATATCCTTCAATCTCATCCTCACATGCGATGAACCCGGCATTGCTCGCGGGTTGCACCGAAGCCGTAAGATGCCCGCTCACTCAAATCCGTTGCTGGATGCGCCTTCTCTGTTCCGAAACCCAGAACCGCACCGGGCGTGAAACTTGAATCGGAAGACGTGATAAGGAACAATTTCCGCACTGCTGGTCATCCTTGCACTGTTAATCGCTTGTTCCATCCGGCTTGGGTGCGGTATAAACAACTTAAGATAGGTTTATTTGGCAGCGGACTTGCATCTGTGACCCCGTAAAGGTAGACAACCTATCCGAGCACGATCGCGTCCAACTCCCGGATAACAAGGACCATGCATGCGATTGTTAAATTTCCGCCTTATTGTGTCTCTCATTCTCGGCATCACCCTGGTCTCGTTCGGTTTCTCTTACTACGAAGTGTTGGGTCAAAAACGCACTCTGCGCAACGAGATGGAGCATCGCGCGGAGATGTTGGGTGAGAGTCTAGTTGGCAACGTCGAGCGGTCGTGGACTGCAAGTTCCGAAAGTGCGAAATCAGACAAGGAACTGCAGCAGCTTGTGCAACAGTTCGCAAACCGCGAACATCTGTTGGGAGTCGTTATCTACGACCGGCAGGGCGCAGCGATCGCCATTACTCCTGAACTTGCCAGAACGCTCACCGCCACTCTGGCGCCGGTAGCGCAGTCGATCACGCAAGACCGGGAAGAAAGTTCGTTTACGCGATTGGGGCAGGTGCCGGTTCACATTCTCGCGTTGCCGATTCATCGGGGAAACGATGTATTGGGTGACTTGGCCGTGGTACACGACGTGAGCTACATCCGCGCGGAGATCCTTCTGGTGTGGCGCCGGTCGTTCTTTCGTGTCCTCGCCCAGGTTTTCCTTATCGTTCTTATCACGCTGCTGATTGTCCGCTGGAGTATCGCGGGTCCGATTGCGCGAGCGGCGCTTTGGATGCGCGCCCTGCGCACGGGAAAGGTTTCGTTTCGTCAGGATGTACCAGACCTCGACATGTTTCGGCCACTGGCCCGCGAAGTCGCCACCATGGCCGAGAGTTTGAACCATGCGCGCAATGCGGCCGAAAATGAAGCTCGTCTGCGCGAAGCAGGGGAATCGCTGTGGACTGCGGATCGTCTCTCCGTGCAACTGCGCGCGCGTTTGCAAGATGGCCACCTATTTGTCGTTTCCAATCGTGAGCCTTACGCGCACCAGCGAAATGGGAGGACAGTCGAAGTCGTAGTTCCTCCGAGCGGTCTGGTCACCGCGCTCGAACCCGTACTCAACGCCTGCGATGGTACGTGGATTGCTCACGGCAATGGCAATGCTGACGCCGAAGTCGTGGATGCGGCGGACCGTTTGCGCGTTCCACCCGACGATCCTCGCTACACTCTGCGCCGCGTTTGGCTCAGCAAGGAAGAAGAGGAAGGCTACTACTACGGATTTGCCAATGAAGGACTCTGGCCGCTTTGCCACATCGCGCATACCCGGCCGCTTTTTCGGGCCGCCGACTGGCAGTACTACCAGGACGTCAACCGCAAATTCGCAGCCGCTGTCCTTGAGGAAATCAAAAGCGTTCGTAAACCCGTTGTGCTCGTCCAGGACTATCACTTCGCCCTATTACCTCGACTCATCAAGGAGCAACGGCCGGATGCGCGGGTTGCAATTTTCTGGCATATTCCGTGGCCGAATCCCGAAGCCTTTGGCATTTGCCCATGGCAACGTCAACTGGTGGATGGTTTGCTGGGCGCGGATCTGATCGGGTTTCACATTCAGTCGCACTGCAACAATTTTCTGGAGACCGTCGACCGCGTGGTCGAGTCACGGGTCGACTGGGAGCATTTTTCCGTGCTTCGCCAGGACCATCGAACCATCGTCCGTCCGTTTCCCGTCAGTGTCGATTTTGTCGGCGATGACGCAGCCGAAAGTGATCATCATGGCTTCAATTATCTCGAACGCTCAGCTCTGCTGCGCAGTCTGGGCGTAGAAGCCACCTTTATGGGGATTGGTGTCGATCGCGTCGATTACACCAAGGGAATTCTGGAGCGCTTCCTGGCCATCGAACGCTTTCTTGAGAAATATCCCAGCTATCAGGGAAAGTTCACCTTTGTCCAGATCGGGGCGCCCAGCCGTACGCACATCAAGCGCTATCACGATTTATTAGCCGAAGTAGAAGCGGAAGCAGAGCGGATCAATTGGCGCTTCCAGAGCGGAAGCTGGAAGCCGATTGTGTTTCTTAAGCGTCAGCACAGCCACGAGGAGATCGAACCGTATTACCGTGCGGCTGCTCTCTGCCTGGTGACTTCCTTGCACGATGGCATGAACCTTGTGGCGAAAGAGTTCGCCGCGGCACGGCGCGACGAGCGGGGTGTCCTGATCCTTAGCCAGTTCACTGGTGCGGCTCGCGAGTTGCGTGACGCATTGCTGGTAAACCCTTACGACATCGATCAGACCGCCGAAGCGATTCGAGCTGCTCTCGAAATGGAGCCGGAGGAAAAGCAAATGCGCATGCATCGCATGCGCGAATTGATCAAGGAGCACAACATATATCGCTGGGCCGGAGACTTGGTAACCGCACTTTGTGAGGTTCGACTAGACGCGCCAAAGGACGCTAACGGAAAAGCCCGTGCCAGCGCCAGCGTGTTCGCGGCTTGATCCGACTGCTTTGTTTCTCATGATACGGCTTGGGATTTCATGATTATGACGGTGAAGAAAACTATCAGGGAGCAAGAGCTTGAGGTCTGATGCCGAAGCAGGGATTGCGCCGTTTCTGAAGAACGTGGCCCGTTCCTCCCAGGCTATGCTGCTGCTCGATTACGACGGTACCCTGGCACCATTCCAAATTAAACGCGATCAGGCGCGCATGTATCCTGGAGTGGAACTCATGTTGCAGGAAATCGTGCGTAATGGTCGCACGCGTGTGGTTGTCATCTCCGGCCGGGATGCGAGCGAAGTGCTTTTTCTTCTCAATATCCACCCTCGTCCCGAAGTTTGGGGAATCCATGGACTGCAGCGCATAAAGACAGACGGAAGTTTGGAAATGCCGCAACTCGGTGGTCGCACGCTTAACGGTTTGTCGGATGCGGACCGCTGGCTCGGCTGCCAGCAACTGCGCCAGACTGCGGAATTCAAAGCCGGAAGCATTGCGGTTCATTGGCGCGGCATGAGCGATATCGAGGCGGAGAATCTTCGATCCCGCGTCTTGCTTGGCTGGCGTCCGATTGCGGAAGAAAGCGGATTGGACCTCCTGGCATTCGATGGTGGCATGGAAATTCGCGCTCCCGGTGCTGACAAGGGAGATGCGGTTCGAGTTTTGCTCAGTGAGATGAGGCCCAACACGCCGGTGGCTTATCTCGGCGACGACACTACCGACGAATCGGCGTTCCGGGCTATGCAAGATCGCGGTATCAGCGTGCTCGTGCGTCCCGAATGGCGGCAGACCACAGCACAGTTGTGGCTTAAACCTCCCGACGAACTCCTTGAATTCCTCGGATTATGGCTCCAGGCCAGTGCCCAATACGATGTTTCGAGTAGCGGTGCGGCCGCCGCAGTGAACGGATAAGAACCGCAGCTGGCCGTCGTCCGTGATCCCGGACCTGAATCCGCGCCTTGCCGACCCCGGCCCACTCTTCAAGTCAGTGCGCCGCATTTTTTCGCCGTGGTGAGTTTTCCATCCTATCTTGCGCGCGCCCGAGCCGCCTGCATCGCACGAACACATTCCCGATGGTGAGCTAGACACATCGCCGTGCCGGTCTGGCGGTGAACATTTCGAATACAGAGATTACTGTACTGCCCGCACATCGTTAGCGGTGTAAATTTGAATTCGGAGAAAACTGAACTGAGGTAAAGCTGGGCTTAAGATCGCAGTAAAAAGATCGCAGTAAACAATTCGGCACTTTTACATCTGATAGAGGCGCTGAGTTCAGAAGATATCTGGGAGTGAACTCTCGGGGAAAGAAGAGCAAAATGAAACGCCTAGAACCAGAAATATCCTCTCTGTCGAGACCAATTCCGATTAACCTGCAAGAGCAAGGGAGGACGGACGTGCAGCAAGGGATTGATGTGCAGGAAGGGATTGACGTGCGGGAACAAGAGGTCAGAAAGCGCGCTTATGAAATTTATGAGCAGCGAGCGGGAGCGCCTGGTTCTCCCGCAGAGGACTGGCTCCAAGCTGAATCCGAGATTCTTGACAATACCCGACGGCCACGGAAAGCAGCATAGCGCAGACACCACACCGGCCAAGGGCAGAGGGGCGGCGGGATGGTGTACTCGCTCCTGTCTTCGCGCCGGTCAGGTCTTGTATGCGCCCCAAGCGCCAGGATCAAGGGCGAAGACAGAGAAATGGTTAAGAAATTGAAATCCGGTGAATACCGCTTATATTCGCGCAAGAAAGATGCCAAAACTGGACGCCGTCGCAATCTCGGAACCTTCGGTACAAGAAAAGCTGCGGAAGCCCATGAGCGGGCCGTTCAATATTTCAAGCATCGATAAAACGCTATCATCGCTGAACCTCCTTCTTCCTGCTGCTGGACGCGACTTACGCGAAACCCAGGATCCATCGACGATTGCCGCAACATTGTTGCTGGAGAGAGGGCGCTCGTCAGTAAGGTAGACTTGATATTCTCTCGCCAAGATAGTTTAGCGTCGGATTCTCCCCATGTCGAAAAATGAACAAAACGCTCCTGGCAGCGGTCGGAGCAGTCTTTGGCGGTGGATTGGCGCGATCGTATTACTGCTAATGGTAGTGACCGCCGTTGCGCTCATTGCGATCTACCGCGCCGAGCCCACCCTGCGAGCCACTGTGATTGAGACCTTGTCCACTCGATTCAAGAGCAAAGTTGAGCTTGACGGGTTCCATGTCTCGTTGTTCNAGGGACTCCAAGTCTCGGGCAACGGGCTCAGAATTTTTGGAGCCTCGGATCCCAACAATCACGAGCCAGGATTTCAGCCGATCATCAGTGTGACGGAATTCCGGTTTCGCATGGGGATATTAGAGCTTTTTCGCGAGCCCCATCATGTCGACACCGTATATGTAATAGGATTGCAATTGAATTTGCCACCCCGGGAACAACGCGGTGAGATGAGTAACATGGGCCCCAAGAATGGAAAGATAGAGATCACCGTGGATCGGCTCTTCTTTGATAAAGCACAACTGATCATCAACACCCTGAGGCCGGGGAAGTTGCCGGTCGAGTTTGACATCGAGAGCTTGAAGATGACGACAATCGGTCCAGGCTCTCCGCTGCATTTTGACGCAGACCTCACCAATCCGAAGCCCGTAGGACACATCCTCTCCAGTGGGCTTTTTGGCCCCTGGCAGGCGGACAGCCCCCGCGATACTCCAGTAAGCGGTACTTATTCTTTCAATCATGCAGATTTGAGCACGATCAAGGGGTTGGGCGGAATTCTGTCATCGACGGGAAGCTATATCGGCGTCCTCGACAAGATTGTCGTCGATGGAAAGACCGACACGCCGGATTTTCGCCTGGCAACCAGCGGTCGAGCGGTACCGCTGCACACTGACTTTCATGCGATCGTAGATGGAACCAACGGAGACACCTATCTTCAACCGGTGAAAGCAAGAATTCTAAATTCATGGCTGGAAGCGAATGGCTCCGTGGTCCGCACAAAAGATCCCCCCGGGCACCATGTGGAGCTGGATGTCGATATGGAAAAAGCAAAGATCGAAGACCTGCTCGAACTGGCAGTAAGAACAGATCCTCCGATCGTCACGGGCATGGTTCGGATGAAGGCGAAGTTTGATCTGCCGCCCGGCGCGCCCGAAGTTGACCATCGATTACGACTGTCCAGCAATTTTCAGGTGTCGGGCGCGCACTTCACGAACGACAAGATCCAGTCCAAAGTCGACGCGCTCAGCATGAGAAGCCAGGGCAAACCAGCGCAGGCCACAGACCCCATACACTCGGACCTGAAAGGCACATTCAATCTCAGCGACGGGCTCCTCTCCTTCTCGCAGTTGCAATACCAGATCCCCGGCACCGAGGTCGATCTCACCGGCACCTACAGCCTGGACGGAAACCAATTCGATTTTCACGGCAAAGCGCGCATGGACGCGAAACTTTCACAAATGGTCACCGGCTGGAAGTCGATATTGCTAAAACCAGTGGACCGATTCTTCAGTAAGGACGGGGCCGGCACGGAGATTCCAGTCAAGATTACCGGTACGAAATCAGAACCTCACTTCGGAGTGGATTTTGGTCATAAAGACGAGAGCAAGGCCCAGGTGCAAAAATAAACGGGGCAAGAACCATCGCCGCGCCTCACTCGAACCGCCGCATAAATTAAAAAGTGATCGATGAATACAGAGTTCCCTGTATTCGAACTCAACTTGGTGACGTGTTAATTTTTACTTTTCGTATTCTGGCCATCGGATGGTCGTTTGACATGAAACCGCACCTTTCGTCCCGAAGGTTTGCAGTTAGTAAGTTCGAGGCTCTCTAAGAATCCGCACTAGAAGGGTGTGCCATGCCTCTGCGTATCCTGTTGGCCGACGACCATGAGATTGTGCGCCGGGGTTTATGTGCGCTGCTTCAGAAGCGCGAGGGGTGGGAGGTCTGCGGGGAAGCCTGCGACGGCCGCCAAGCGCTAGAAATGGCGAAGGAGTTGAAGCCGGATGTCGTGATCCTGGACATCGGAATGCCACAACTGAATGGCCTGGACACAACGCGCCAGCTGTTGCAGCATGATCCCCAATTCAAGATTATTGTGCTGACAATCACGGATTCCGATCAGGTCATCCGCGAAGCGATCGATGCCGGAGCGCGTGGATTTGTGCTCAAATCGGACGCGGCGCGCGATCTGGTTTCGGCTGTCGAAGCGCTGCAGAGCAAGCAAATGTTCTTCACGCCTCGGGTGAACGATCTGTTGTTGCGGGGCTTTCTCGACAAAGGGCAATCCATACCCCGGAATCAGCCCCCGAACCTACCCGTACTAACTGCCCGCGAACGCGAGGTGACTCAGCTTCTGGCCGAGGGAAAGAGCTCCAAAGAAGTCGCTTCACTTCTTAATCTGAGTACCAAGACTGTCGAAACGCATCGCAGCAATATCATGCGAAAACTCAACCTGCACTCCATCCGCGATCTGGTTGTCTACGCCATCAAAAACAACATCATTCAGATCGAGATGCCAACCCCACTCACGAGTACGACGGAACCTGGCACCGCTTAGAGAAGTGCAAGCGGCGACCAACGCAGAGCGGCCTTCCGCGTGGCGAGATCCAAACTCGCCTGGCGGAAGGCCGCTTGTTTCTGGGGAAGGGCTATTTTGTTCGGCCCAATCAGAGCACTACCGCAATCGCGATGCGGACGCCCGGATGAGCCAAGTCAAACAGGAAATACTCTCCGTCAATATAGTCTACGTAGCATTGATCCGTGTACGCCCAGCCGACTGGCCATACGTCAATGAGGGTGAATGAATATCCACCATACTGAAAGCCTGGCTGGCCTTGGATGGTTGTGCGTTGGATGGCAAAGGTATGTTGACGCCCGAAGCTGGCATGGAACTTGTCATCGGGAATACGACCACCATGACCGGCGGCCTGGTTTGATTGCGCGGAATGCTCCTGCATCGCAGCCTTATCATCGGCTGGTCTCGCTTGCTTATCTTCTGCCTTTGCTGGCTTATCTTCCTGTCCCGCCTGTCCCTCGGGTTTAGCCTGATCCTGCTGGGGAGACTTCGCTTTATCCGTGGCAGGCTTGTCGGCGTCCTTGTTCGGCTCCGGCCGAGCGTCCTGTTGCTCGGGTTTGGCATCATCCCGCTGATCCTGAGCGTAGAGTTGTCCCTGTGTGCAAAGCAGAGTCGTAGCTCCGAGAAGCAGAGAAAAAAACGCGGTACTCATCATTCGAGTGATTTTCATAAAGCTCCTTGTTCTTGATTCTTTGTACAAAATGCTACAAAACAATCCAGACTGGCCTGTTAAACTCTGCTGCCTCGTCGACCGAAATGAGTGAGGAGAGAGACCAAAAACAAAATCAAAAAAACCACAAACAACAACTTCGCAATACCGGCAGCTGCAACCGCCACGCCGGTAAAGCCCAAGACCGCAGCGATCAATGCCACCACCAAGAACGTTATTGCCCAATTGAGCATGACAATCCTCCGATCGACTACTGGGACATCTTAGCCAGCACTCACAACAGAACGAATCCTCTTGAAGCTGTAGGGTGCGATCGGGAATCCGGTAAATAATGATGACAATGAGCTTTAGGGAAAAGGGAAAGAGTTGAAAGAAAGGGACGGGAAACAGTGAAGAGCAGGCGCCAATGCTCCCGTGCACGACGCCTGCGGATAGAGCAAGTGTTAGAAGGCCTGTAGGTTAGCTCGAAAACAGAAGCGTTGACCATACTGCGAAATTGGTATTTGGCATAGACCGATGCGGTATGCGCGGCCTCCCCTGTCGCTGACAAGCCGCTGCTCGAAAGTCGCAATCGGCATTCTCTTCCGAGCCTACAGTGGTCACCATCGGAAGCTTCCGATTACGAACCGCTCTCAGCTTTTCGCGCGCTTTGGCAAGAGGGGAAGGAACATGCGAATATGGAAAGCAGATCGATAAGCAAGCACATGAAGTATGACGCAATCCTTATTACGTCCTTCGGTGGCCCCGAACGCCCCGACGATGTAATGCCATTTCTTGAAAACGTCTTGCGCGGAAAAAATGTTCCCCGCGAGCGTATGCTCGAAGTCGCCGAACATTACTACCACTTCGGCGGTAAGAGTCCCATTAACGATCAGAATCGCCAGCTCATCGCGGCACTCGAGGCCGAACTGGCCGAACGAGGTCCTCACCTTCCCGTCTATTGGGGAAACCGCAACTGGCATCCCATGCTTGCCGACACGCTGCTCCAGATGAAAGCGGATGGCATATCTCGCGCATTGGCTTTCGTGACGTCTGCGTACAGTTCCTATTCAAGTTGTCGGCAGTATTGCGACGACATCGCCCGAGCGCGGGCAGCAATCGGCGAGGGAGCGCCAGTCGTCGATAAGATTCGGGCGTTCCATAATCATCCAGGTTTTATCGAAGCCGTGACCGATCGCGTGCAGCAAGCTCTGGAAAAGATCCCGCCGGACCGACGGGACGCGGCGTGTCTCATCTATACCGCGCACAGCATCCCGCTCGGCTTAGCGCAAGGCTGCGACTACGAAAAGCAGCTCCAGGAAACGGGCAGGCTGGTAGCGGGGCAGTTGGAGCGCCAGCAGTGGCGACTGGTTTACCAGAGTCGGAGTGGGCCGCCCGCACAACCTTGGCTCGAGCCAGACATTCTCGACTGTCTGCGCGAACTCAAAGCGCGTGGATCCAGCTCCGATATTGTGATCGCGCCCCTCGGCTTCGTCTCCGACCATATGGAGGTCGTTTTCGATCTGGACACGCAGGCACGTGAGTTGTGTGACGATCTCGGCCTAAACATGGTGCGAGCCCATACCGCAGGTACCCATCCCCGATTCATCGCCATGATTCGCGAATTAATCGGCGAGCGCATTGACGAAAACCAGCCGCGACTTACCTTGGGAGCCTTCGGCCCGCGTCCCGACATTTGTCCCGCACATTGCTGTCCGGCGCCGGCGCGGGCAGCGGCAAAAGAAGAGTTGATCTCTCCATCGAGGCACTGATTTTAGAGTCCTGAGTGCACTAAATTAGTAAGTGCTCACCCTCCCAGCCCCTTGGCCTGTGGCTCCGGTTTAGCTTCCGGCTTCGCTTGCGGTGCAGCTTTCTGCGTTTGAGGCCGAGCTGGCTGTGCCGGCTTCGGTGCCGGCTTCGGATGTGCCGCAGGTCGTGTCGGCTGCGCTGCCGGACGATTCGGCTGCGCCGGTTTGGTCTGCCCCGGCGTGCTCGGTCGTGTCGGCGCTGGTCGGGTGTGCGCCGGCGGATTTGTTCCCGGACGGCTTGGATTCTCTGGCCGCGCCGGTTGCGCCGATGGCTGACCCGGCTGATTCGGCTTGGTCTCGCCTGGCTTGGTCGGTCGAGTATGTGCCGGTGGATTTGTTCCCGGACGGCTTGGATTCCCTGGCCGCGCCGGTTGCACCGATGGCTGGTTCGGCTGATTCGGCTTGGTCTCGCCTGGCTTCGTTGGTCGAGTATGTGCCGGTGGATTGGTCCCCGGACGATTTGGAGTTCCCGGTCCATTTCCCGGCCGATTCGGCGGATTCGGTTTCGGCGTGCCCGGCTGATTGGGCGGTCGATTAGGACGATTCGGCGTGCCCGGCTTCGCCGGTTGTGTTGAAGGCCGCCCGGGGCGATTCGGCGGTCGGGTTCCGGGTCGATTCCCAGGTCCCCACGGAGGACGATTGGGCCCGGGCCGATTTCCGGGACGAGGCGGCTGATACCCCCGGGGACGATATCGCCAGTTGCCGCGATAACCCGGTCGATTCGCCCAAACAATGGGCCGAGGTCGGTACCAAGGCCGCGGCGGACGATAAGGGTTCGACCAGCCTCCCCAGTACCCGTGGTTGTAATAAGCGCGGCGCGCTCCCCAATTCCATCCCCAGCCGCCCCATCCCCAAGGATGGTCGACCAGCAATGCCCCAATTCCAATCCCTACTCCAAAACTGATCAGCGATGCGGTGGCCACTGCACCGGCGCCTGGCCCGACATAGACCACCGTCGGATCGTATTGCGGAACATACACCACCTGCGGATTCGCCGGCTGAATTACATAAATTGTCTGGCCCGCAGCTTGCTGCACCTCCACCTGTTGTTCCGGGGAGCTGCGCAGAGTGCCCGCGCTATAAGCCTCATCTCGCAAGCGTTGAATCGAAGCCGAGACTGCTCCCTGATCCGCCGTGAATGCCTCACCGATGGCTGCATAATCGTCGATATTCTCCGCCATCATCTCGAGCACTTGCGGAAAATTGACCAGCGCGATAAATGCCGGATCGAATCCCTGTTGCTGCGCCGCATCCGTCAATGCTGCGCCCGTCAACGACGGATTCTGCGCCAGCCAGTTATCCACATCCAGAATTTCCTGAGGATTGGTAGAAGCCGTGGTGATCTGCGAAAGTAGAGAATCGGGATAAAGCGCGACCGGCGCCAGCAACTGATCCAATTCTTGCGGCGAAGGAACAGTGGGTTGCGCCATGAGAAGTGGTCCGAAATCCTGCGGAGCCACCATCGTGATTAACAGCACAAACGCAATAACGCTTGTAAAACCAGGTCTCTGTCGCATGGAGTACCTCGTCTCGACCAGAGTGCGTAAAATCGCCACCGATTATAGCGCAGAAAATCTAAAGCAACCGAGAGGATGCTATAGTCTCGCCGGCAATTTTGAGTGGAGGGCCACTTTGTTGTGGCCATTCTCTGACCAATCCCGATTCAGCCGCACGAAATAATTACGCACACTCCTTCGCGCCTCTTGGCAATGGATCGGTTGAATGGACGTATCCTTGTTCGGCGAGTCGCCTTCCGTTTTCACGATACAGATCGGCGTCAGTCGGCGCCCAAGTGGCCAGCCCATCCACGTATCGGTTGTACATGCAGAAGGCAGCCGCGATCAGGACCGTGTCGTGGATCTCCTTGTCCGTGGCCCCTTGCTGCCGGGCGCGGAGGATGTCCTCGCTCGTGACTTGCTTGCCGCCGAGTTGTACTTTGCCAGCAATGGCAAGCAGCGCCTTCAGCTTCTCCGAGATTGCGGCCACCTCGAAATTCGTCTTCACACTATTCACGAGCTTCTCATTTCCGTCGAGCCGGTAAGCAGCCACGGCGCCGTGCGCATGTTGGCAGAAGTAGCAATCGTTCTGCGATGACACATAGGTTGCGATCATCTCTCGGTCGGCCGCGGACAACGAATTCGGGGCGCGGAGAAGCACCTCGGCAAGCGCATTAAGAGGTTTCGCGGTCTCAGGGCTAAAGGCCATCGGCCCCAAAATTCCAGGGATGCCTTCCGGGAGTCGAATGTGCGCCATAAAGATCTCCTTTAAACTTCCACTTTGTCTGGTTTCGCCGCGTTCGCCTTAAGCGGCTTCTTGTAATCCCTGCCCACATATCCGAGTTGTGCTGTCATCATTCCGATTTCACGATAGATCTCGGGATCGCGCGGTTGCCACGTTGCGAGGTCGTCGACGTAGCGGTTGAACATGCAAAAGGCGGCAGCAATCAGGACAGTATCGTGGATTTCCTTGTCGGTTGCGCCTTCTTGCCGGGCGTGCGCGACGTCCTTGCCGGTCAAATGTTTGCTGCCTTTCTGAACCTTACCTGCAATCGCCAGCAACGCCTTCATCCTCGATGAAATCGCAGTTGCTTCATAGTTCTGCTTGATGCCAGCGATGAGCTCATAATCGGCATCGCTGCCGCCCAGATGTTGTGCTGCGGTTGAACCGTGGCAACTCTGGCAATACATACAGTCATTCTGGGACGAAACATACGTCGCGATCATTTCTCGTTCGGCGGGTGTCAGACTGTGTGGACCAGTGAGCAAAACTTGGACGAGGTCGCACAACGGTTTGGGGGTTTCGGGGCTAAATACCATGGGGCCGCGAATGCCCGGCAAACTTCCGGAAGTTGAATGTGAGCCATGAACGATCCTCCAATTTAGCCAAACTACGCCGCCTCGCCTGTCTTTTCCCAGTTCGGTCTGACGTAGCCGACGTTGGCCATGATTTGTCCCATCTCGCGATAGTCGTTCGGGTCGGTGGGTTGCCAAGTGTCCAGGCCATCCACGTAGCGGTTGAACATGCAAAAGGCAGCCGCGATCAGAACGGTATCGTGAATCTCTTTGTCGGTCGCGCCTTGCTCGCGTGCCCGCATGACGTCTTCGGACGTAACGTGCTTGCCCCCTTGCTGAACCTTGCCCGCGATCGCAAGCAGCGACTTCAGTTTGCCCGAGATTTCGGCGGTAGCGTAGTTGCGCTTGACGCGATCAATCAGGTCGTAGTCTCCGCCCAGGTGTTCGGCCGCCGCGGCGCCGTGAGAAAGTTGGCAGAAACAGCAATCATTCTGCGAAGAGACGTACATGGCGATTATTTCGCGTTCGGCCGCAGTCAAGGTGTTGGGGCCGCGTAAGAGGACCTCGACGAGTTCGCGCAACGCCTTGGTGCTTTCAGGACTGATCGCCATCGGGCCGAGAATGCCTGGCGCGCCCTCGGGGACTTGAATGTGGGCCATGAGGTTGTTCCTTCCTAATATCTAAACTCCAAGAATCTTTCCTGCCATTTCCGTTCCCGCGACGCGGCTCTTTACCTTGGCGAAGGCAGTTTCGCGCGAGGTGGAAGTATCGTCGGCAAAGGGCGAGAAGCCGCAGTCATCGGTGGTTCCGAGCGACGCTAGGGGAATGAATTCTGCCGCCTCAAGCACGCGATCACGTACCACTTCCGGACTCTCGACCTTCGGATCGATGGGGTTCGTGACGCCCACGAAGAGCATCTGACCGGGCTTGAGCAGCTTTCGAATCGTGGCCAGCACATGATGGCGGTCCGCTTCGCTGGCCAACTGCACATAGAATCGTCCGACCTTCAAGCGGAACAACTCTGGCAGTAGACCCGTGTAGTCCACATCGGCGCTGTGCGTGGAGTCGTGATCGCCGCCGGGGCAGGTGTGCACCCCAATCTTCTTCCGCTCAGCATCGGAAAACCCGTCCAGCACACGGTTGTTCAGCTCAACGAATGTATGCAACAGGCCGCCGGAGGGATCGAGCTTAAGCGCCAGGCGCCCTTCCGTGAAATCCATCTGTACACACGCGGCGTTGGCTTCCAAACACTCACGAATATCTTCCGCTGCCCCTTGCACAAGGTCTTCCAGAAATGCTGCGCGCGTATAGCCGTTCAGACCATTCTGTGGATAAAGCAAGCTCAACGCTGATGCCGAAATCACGGGCTGTTTCACTGGCCGGTTGGCGTACCGCTGAGCCGCCTTAAGGTAGGTCACGGCATGGACGCCGTAGAGGAACGGGCCTTTTGTCAATCGCGGCAACTGCCGAGTGTGACCATCCGCAAAAGCAATGGTGACGCCATCCGACGCGAGATTCTCCAGGCCGCTAAGGGGATAGGTTGCGAAACTAGGCTTGGTCTGCTCACCATCCGTGATGACGGGCGATCCCGTTGCTTCCAAGTGGCGGATCGTATCGCGGAGTGCTGTTTGCTCTGCGGCATGGAACTGCTCGTCCGAGATCTGTCGCGCAGCATGAGCACGCATCGCTTCCAACAACTCCGGCGGACGGGGAATGCTGCCAATCGGTTCGGTCGGGATCGCCATGGTGTACGGCTCTTTGACTTGAACTAGAAAGACTTGAACTAGAAATTCTTCGCGGCGGAATCTGAATCTGTTGCACTCTTCCCGCCCGGAGACACGCCTTCCTCTTCAATCTGAGAGGCGATGCTAAACGAGGGAAACCTTACCAACGATCGCTAAATCGCGGCAATACTAGAAAAAGGCTAGAGATGGTTGTCGAGCGCTTTATGTATGATTCGACTCCTGGTGAGTGGGGCGAGATCAAGCGAATGAGCGACGAGTCTGTTCCCGGGAGTGTCGGATCGGGCATCGCTACAGTGCGATCGACCGAGACGGCGTCCGGCCCGAGTGAATTCGATCTCGGCTATTACGGCTGGCGTGTGGTATTGGCTGCGTGTCTCGGTGTGATGGCGGGATTCGGCTCGCTGTTTGTGTACACTTTCTCCGTTTTTGTAAAGCCGCTGGCCGCGGAATTCGGCTGGAGTCGCGAAGCGATTTCAAGTGGTTTCGCAATCGCCGCTGTCACGCTGGGCCTGGTCTCCCCGGCGCTAGGCCAGTGGATCGATCGCTTTGGCCCTCGCCGCATCATTCTTATTTGCATGACAGTGTATGGGTGTGCTGTTGCCTCATTGTCGCTGTTGCGCTCCGGATTGTGGCAGTTTTACGTGACTTGCTTCGTGTTGGGTGTCGTGGGAAACGGTGCAGCTCATCTGGCTTATTCGCGATCCATTTCCACATGGTTTCACCGCCGTTTGGGGATGGCGTTGGCGTTTGTGATGGTGGGAGCCGGTTTGGGCGCCATGATTTTACCGGTTGTCGCCCAGTTCATCATCAGCCGGTCTGGCTGGCGCGCAGCGTATGCGTCACTCGGCGGTTTAGCATTCCTACTCGGCTTGCCTCTCAGCTGGCGCTACATCCGCGAGCGCGAGTCAATCGGGCACGAGTCCGCTGCCGTTGCTCATTCTGGAATGACATGGCAGCAAGGGCTGCGCTCTTTTGCCTTCTGGATTATCACCGCCATTCTTTTCGTGAGTTCGATCAGCATGAATGGGGCGATCACTCATCTTTCCGCATTGCTGACCGATCGCGGCCTCACAGCCGGAAATGCGGCACTCTGCGCTTCCATACTCGGTGGATCGAGCCTGCTTGGCAGAATCGTAGTGGGGTGGCTGCTGGACCGATTTTTCGGTCCGCATGTCGCGCTTGTGATTAACCTCATTACCGCGCTGGGCATTTTTCTCCTGGCTCGGGCGAGCAGTTTCCCGGCGGGCTGCCTTGCGGCAGCGCTCATTGGCGTCGGGGCGGGCGGCGAAGCCGCCATAACACCTTACCTGCTGACGCGTTATTTTGGGCTGCGTGCTTTCTCCACCCTTTACGGCCTCACCTGGACCTTCTATGCCGCCGCCGGAGCCATCGGACCGGTGATACTGGGGCGCGCATTTGATGCGACGGGCTCGTATGATTCTTTGCTGACGCTCCTCGCAGGTTTGCTAGGCCTGGCGGCCGCAAGCAACCTTTTGCTTCCACATTATTCCGATTCTTTCGCAGTCTCAGTTGACTGAGAGAAGACTCGAAGCCTCTTGGGCCCTGTAAGGATACAAAAACCGCAGCGGAGCGGGGTTTTTCACCCTATTCTTGTCGGACACTCCTACCCATCTCATCCATGCGACCAAGCCAGCCCCGGCCATGATCCTGATCATTTTTTCCGGAGGGACACGCCTGTTACGATGTAACCCCTGGTTAAAGCTGTCTGCTAATCTGAATTCATGAGCACCGAACACGCGCCTAGAGACCGCAAGGAACCTGCCTACCTGTTTTCCGAGAAACAGGCTGCTGACAAGAGTGCACTCGCCCGGCATTTTATCGACCAGCGCACTCGGCAGAATGAAAACGTCGACAAAGCCGATAACCTCCTCGTCAAACGCCTCTACAATTTGGATCACAATGCCTATCTCGAAGGTGCTGTTCCTGCGAAATACAAAGAGTTGATGGGGCTGGTTGCGTCGGCCTGTTTGCGTTGCGACGACTGCATCAAGTATCACGTGATTCAGTCCTATCGTTTGGGCGTGACCCGTGCCGAACAGGAAGAAGCGATCAACATAGCGCTGGTGGTAGGAGGAAGCATCGTGATTCCGCACATGCGGCGCGCGTATGAGTTGCTGAGCGAACTCTACGGCTAAGTTTTCAATGCCCTCGATAGCATATTAGGCCTAGAACGCGTCAATTCCCGTAACGCTTGCCCCGATAATCAGCGTGTGGATATCGTGCGTGCCCTCATAGGTCTTCACGCTCTCAAGGTTCATCAGATGACGCATGATGGGATAATCGTCAGCCACCCCATTCGCTCCCAAAATATCGCGCGACAGCCGCGCGCACTCGAGCGCCATCCAGACGTTATTTCTTTTCGCCATCGAGATGTGCTGGTGCTGCACCTTTCCGGCATCCTTCAATCGTCCTACTTGCAGCACGAGCAACTGCGCCTTCGTGATCTCATTAATCATCCAGGCTAGTTTCTCCTGCACGAGCTGATGCGAGGCGATGGGTTGATCGCGGAATTGTTTTCGCAACAACGAATACTGCAGGGCGCAGTCGTAACACGCCATCGCCGCGCCGATCGCTCCCCATGAAATTCCATAGCGTGCCTGATTCAGGCACATCAGCGGAGCTTTTAGTCCGCCCGATCCCGGCAGCAGATTCGATTCGGGGATGCGCACATCCTGTAGCGACAATCCCGATGTTACCGACGCGCGCAGCGACCACTTTCCGTGAATGTCATCGGCCTTGAATCCAGGACGATCCGTTTCCACCAGAAATCCGCGTACTTTGTCGCCTTCATCTTCAACCTTCGCCCAGATCACCGCCACATCGGCGATGCTCCCCGAAGTGATCCACATCTTTTCGCCGTTCAGCACATACTCTTTGCCGACTTTTCTTGCTCGCGTCCTCATGCCCCCTGGATTCGATCCGAAATCTGGTTCAGTCAAGCCAAAGCAGCCGAGCTTCTCGCCCTTCTGCATCGCGGGCAACCAGGTGTTTTTCTGTTCGTCGCTGCCGAATGTATAAATTGGATACATCACCAGCGCCGATTGCACGCTTACGAATGAGCGTACGCCCGAATCTCCGCGTTCGAGTTCCTGCGTGACCAGGCCGTATTCCACGTTCGACATGCCGGCACAGCCATACCCGTTGAGCGAGGCGCCGAAGAATCCCAGATCGGCCATGGGCTTCACCAGTTCGCGCGGGAAGCGGCCGGCGCGGTTGCATTCTTCAATGATAGGCACGAGGTTGTCTTCGATAAACTTGCGCGTTGTGTCGCGCACCAGACGCTCGTCGTCATTCAGCAACGTGTCGAAGTCAATGAAGTCCACACCGCGAAATTTAATGGCCGGCATTTAAGTGTCACCCCACTCAGTCAGCAGACAGCGAACAGCAAACTATTCAAAGTAGCAGAGCGGCATCAAGTCAGCAATGTGGGGCCGGGCTTTGTATCGGGATATCGCTTTTGCGAGATCGGCAGCTTTTGCAAAATCAGAACCACTATATGAGGCGAAGCTCTTTCGCAGCGTACTAACGTCTGAATTTCGGGATCCACCGCGGTACCGAGGCGCGATAGCGCTCGTATTCATCGCCGAACTGC
>JGI12635J15846_10000070_pt1 | contig 66580 bp, 67 predicted proteins | sample BlaSpr_A8_OM2_M2_FD_15846 | JGI IMG/M metagenome (IMG submission 15846)
AATATGCCAGCACAAGCAAACGCGAATGTCATCGCGTTGCAGCTCGAGAAGGTGCGCGACAAAGTGCCCCTGCTCTATGAGCGCGACGACATTCTATTGACGATGATCCAGCAGCGGGGAGACATCGAGAAGATATCCAGCCGCAACATGCGGCTGCCGCTGCAGGTGAATCCCGGAGGCAAAGCCGGTTCGTACAACGCGGACGGCGGCGACCTGGGGCGGGGATCGGGCACGGCGTACGACGTTGCGCAGGTTTCGCCGATTTTCTTCCGGTTCGCGATTGAAATCACGAAGCTGGTGGAATACGCGACGACCGGCCGGGAGCGCGCGGTCGAGAACTCGACGAAGCGCGAAGTGGCGAACGGAATGAAACAGTTCCGGGCGTTCCTGGACAAGCTGATCCAGACGGCAGGGAACGGCGTACTGGGAACGATCAACTCGGTGGCGGGCGCCGTGTTGACGATGAGCGTGCCGAACGGCGCGGCGCTAGTGTACGTGGGGCAGACGATCCAGGTGTATGACACGACGCTGACGACCAACCGCGGAACATGCCAGGTGGTGGCGGCGGATCCGATCAGCCCGACGCAGACGATCACGGTGGACGTGCTGCCGGGCGGGACAGTGTCTACGGACGTGATCGTGCATGACGGGTTGAGCGGGGCGCAGCCGAGTTCACTGTTTGGGATCAAGTATCACCAGAACAACGCGACGACGGGAACATGGTTGAACCTGAATCGAGCGACGTATCCGGTGCAACTGCAGACGCCGCGTGTGAACGCCGGGAATGCGGCGCTTACGCCGGCGAACGTGCGGCTGGCAATCAACAAGGTGAGGAAGGCGTTGGGCATCAATCACCTGAGCAAGCTGATTGCATACATGGCCGTGGAGCAGGAGCATGCATGGGAGAACCTGGGCATCACCGTGAGCCAGATCATCAAGGAAGGCGGGAGCGGCAGCGGCAACGATCTGGATTTGCTGTTCACCGGGCGGAAGACGATGAGCGGGATTCCGATCAAGTCCAGCGTGAACGCAGACCAGACGCGCGTGGACTTCCTGGATTTGTCGCACTGGGGAAGGGCCGTGTTGAAGGACATTGATTTTTACGAGGTCAATGGGAACACGGTGTTTCCGATCTACGGGGCGAGCGGCGGTTTGGCGGCATCGTACATCTTTTATTTTGATACCGCGTTCCAGGTGTGGTCGGACAGCCCGAGAAGTGGGGCATTCATCGACACGCTGGCTAGACCGAGCGGGTACTGAGCAGGCGACCAGTGAACAGTGGCCGGTGCCCAGTGAAGAGACCCCTCTTCACCGGTCGCTGGCCACTCTATTTCCATGATTCAAGTGATTCGAGAACGCCATGAGACGCCGGAAAATGTGGCGCGGCGGTTGTGTCTGGCGGGCGGAATGAACCGGTATGGCGAGGCGAATTACCGGGTGGTGTGGGGATGGAACCGGTTGGGATGGATTGGCGGGAAGTTTGAGGATCGGGATTCGGCAGGGAATTTGGTGCGGGAAGTGGTGGAGCTGCGCTGGGAGCCGAAGTATCCGCAGGTAAATCGGTGGCATGTGGAGCGGTGGGTGCCGGCGGAGGCGTATGGATCGCCGCGGGCGTGGTATGCGCAGACGACGGAACGCGCGGACGGGAAAAGCGTGGCGGCGCTTGGGCCTTATCCGGAGCGCGGGGAATATGAGCACTGCTATACGTTGCAAGGGCCGCGTGGGGAGTTTGTGCAGTTGACGCCGACGATTGCGGAGCATGTGGCGCGGGCGATTGAATGGGCTCGCGGGCGGGACCGGGCGTCGCAGCGGGCTAAGTTGTATGAGAGGGAAGCGAGAGAAGAGCGGGCGTATGAGGAGTGGGCGTTTGAGGTGATGGATGATGGGGCGCCGGCGATGAGCGGGGCGCCGATGGTGGCGGTGGGGTGAAGGTATTAAGAAAAACAAACCTAACGCAGAGGCGCAGAGGACGCGGAGTTCGGAGGAGAAGAGACGTTATCTACGTTGAGTCCTTGGAGTGACGATGAGAGCAAGTCGAGTTGAGGTGTGGTTGAAGGGGATGCTGGCGGCGGGAGTGAGTGGGGCGGCGGGCGGGGTGATGACGGGTTTGGCGGCGGTGGGGATTGATCCGGGGCATTTTAATTTGCAGGCGGGGATGGGTGCGACGGTGCGGATAGGAGCGGCAGCGGCGTTGATTAATGCGGTGATTGGGGTGGCGGCGTATTTGCAGAAGTCGCCGTTGCCGGAGGGGTGACTGCGGACTTCTTGAATCCCGGTGCGACGAGGCCTGTCTCAAAAAATGGGTGACGTTGTTGACGCCGTAAAAGCGGCAGCTTTGCTGCCGCACTCAATAACGGAGAAACAAAAAGGGCGACCCGGTTAGGTCGCCCCGAAAACCTAGCGTGTACTGGACACGCCTCTCAAGCAATTTCAGAGTGCGACCGTAGGAAATTATTGTCAAGCCCCCTCGAGCGATGGACAAACGGACCGCCTCAGAAGGCAGGTCCTACAAAAACAACAAGGCGGAGAAGAGTACCCCAAGAGGCTGGCTTAAAAGCCAGCGCTACATAGAAGAGTGCGGAGAGCGAAGAGGGCGGAGAATATGCCAGTTGTTGGATCGAGTGCTTATAACACGGCGGGGCAGATCACGTCGCTGGTGAGGTCGCTGCTGAATGATGCGCAGGGAAATTTGTTTACGGATGCGGTGCTGTTGCCGTATCTGAATTCGGCGTACCGGAAGGTGCAGCGGGCGATCGGGAACGCGGGTGGTGGGGGATTTATCCAGGACGATGCGCTGCTGGTGGTGGCGGCTGTGGCGGGACAGGATGCTTCGCTGCAGGTTTCAATCAGCGACGCGACCGCGCCGCCGAACCAGTTGCCGACGGATTTGCTGGTGCCGCTGAAACTTTGGGAACGGCCAAACTTGTCGACGCAGGAATTTGACGAGATGGTGGATTTGACGCGGCACGGCGGGCTGCCTTCGCGAGTGCAGGACGTAGTGCTGAGCGTGTGGGAGTGGCGGGCGGATGGATTGTGGTTTTTGGGAGCGACGCAGGACACGCAGATTCGGTTGCGGTATTTGAAGGCTTATCCGGATTTTACGGATGCGACTTCGCCGGTGCTGATCCGGAATGCGCAAGAGGCCTTGGCGTATGGAACGGCGGCGGGAGCGGCTTGGGCTCGCGGAAGTCCACTCGCGGAGAAGTTGGACGACGCGGCGGCGGACGCGATCGAGGACCTGGTGGTGGCCGCGGTCCGGAGAGAGCAGCAGAGCGGGAGGCGGAGACGGCCGTATTCGGCGCGGAGCGGGTATACGCCGTTTTAAAGCAGGAATCAGTTATCAGTAAGAGCCCGCACTATTGTTGATCGAGGGGTGGCTTACGTTGAGGTCCTTCGCGCATCCTTGTCGGATGCGCTCAGGATGACAGCTTTAAGAGCGGAGTAAGGATAACGCAGAGACGCTGAGAGCGCAGAGGAAGAGAGGGAGGAGAACAATATGGCGATTACGATTTCGCTGCAGCCGAATAATGTGGACAGCAGCGCGAGCAATTTTGTTTATGCGGTGGCGACGCTGGCATTTTCGGGGAACTATCCGACGGGCGGGGACACGCTGGATTTTACGCAGGTGGCCAGCGTGTTGCCTTCGGACACGATTGTGCAGGCGTTCGCGGAAAGCCAGAACGGGAACAGCGGGTATTACATTCCGATTCAGGGAACGGCGCTGAACAACTGGAAGTTGAAGGCGTTTGTTGGCGGTGGAACGGAGCTGACAGCCGGCGCGTATCCGGTGGGCGTGACCGGGGACATCGTGCAGCTTTCGATTACGGCGCGGAAGTTCCTGTAGCAAGAGGAGACCGGCGAGCAGATAACAGCGAGCAGGGGGCAAGAAAACAAGTGCGTAAGAGCGGCCCGCCTCGGAAGGCAGGCCCTACAAAAGCAGGAGAAACCCAAGAGCAGAGGGCAAGAACCCCAAGAGCACAGCCAGGAATGGCTGTGCCACGAGGTACAGGACTGAAATTGACATGATACGATCGAAAATGCGTATGGGGATTTTGTGGGCGATTGTGGCGATGGCGCTGCACTTGTGGCCTGGCGTGGTGAAGCCGGCGCACGGGCAGGGGTCGCGCAAAGACGACATTGTGTTTAACACGCGCGGGGTGCCGCTGGCCGGGGCGACGGTGCGCGTGTGCGCGATGCCGTCGAGCGGGCAGCCGTGCACGCCGCTGGCACTGATTTATTCGGATGCGGCGCTGACGCAGGCGCTGGCGAATCCGACGGCGACGGACGGGCTGGGAAATTATTCGTTTTACGCCGCGCCAGGGAAATATGAGATCGAGATCAGCGGGCCGGGAATCACGACGAAGCAGTTGCCGAATGTGATTTTGCCGAGCGATCCGGCTTCGCCGACGTTCAGCAGCATCAACTCGACCGGCGGGATCAACGCGTTTTCGCTGACGTTGACGGGAAACCTGACGGTTAACGGCAGCACAAGCGTGGTGGGGACCCTGGCGAGCGGAACACTGACGCTCTCGAACCAAGGGACAGCGCCGGGAGCGGCGAGCAGCGGCACGGTGAATTTGTACACGAAAACGACGGACAAGCGGCTGTACTACAAGGATGAGACGGGGACGGAGATCGGACCGATTGCGAGCGGGAGCGGCGCACAGACCAATCAGCCGAACACGTTCACCGCGCCACAGAATATTGATGCGGATTTTCACACCAAGGGGCCGAACCCGTGGCTGGATATAACTCGATTCGGCGGATACATCGGGCCGAACTACAGCACGAATGCGACAACCTGCTCGATGAGTTCGGGGTCGACGACGGCAAGTTGCGCCGCGGCGTCTGATTTTCAGAACGGGCATGGGATTTTGATCCTGGGGGCAGGCCCGGCGACGGCGATTGCGACGCCGCAGGCTCCGACGGCGACGCCGCTCTTTCAGGTGGGCACGACGCAGCGGAACTACTGCGTGGCGGACCGCGATTGGGCCGGAGGAATCACGCCTTGCGGGGCGGTGGGGTTTACCACAACCGCGCCGGCTTCGATGGCGCTGCAGTCTTATGCGATCAACGGGACCTGGGCGTTCAGCAGCGGCGTTTTTACGGTGACGACTTCCGCGGCGCACAACATGCCGACGGCGGCGAGCGGTATCCTGAGCGAACCTTACGCACAAATTGAAATCCAGCAAGGGACCACAAACAGCTCGCAGTGTGAAGGCGCGTTCAGCCTGACGGCGGTACCGAGCGGGACAACTTTTCAGTTTACGCGGAACGAATTGACGCCGCTGGGCGGCCCAAGTCCCGCCTGCACCGGCGGGACGATGCGGATCGCGCCAAAGATTATTTTGAAGTGGGACTCGCACTATACCTACAACGTGCAGTCCGCAACATGCTCGGGTGGAAATGCAACGGTGACTGTTTCCCCGGGCGTATACGGTCCAACGAACACGGCGGCGTCCACCTGGGTGGTGCCGTGGGGCGTGAAGGCCATTTTCTCCGGAGTGACTGACAGCCACTACAACGGAGCATTTTCAATTTCAAACTTCGCGCCAGGCGGGACCGCGCCCAATTCGGTGCAGTACGGGATTGGGAGTTGCTCGGGCGTGACGAACGTCGGGGCCGGCGGTACGATGACGATGGTCCCGGGAAAAGCCGTAAAAAATCATCTCATCTACGAATGCACCGGGACGTCGTGCGCACTGCCCGCGAACGCGGCGAGCTACACTCTGGTGGGAGTGGCGCAAGGGAATGACGGGTACTTCGTGGACAAGGGCTGGGGTGTGATCGCGGCAAACGTGGATACGGGTGACACACCGAGTACGGCTCCGACTGCGGCTATGAACGAATACCTGGACACGACGATTGTTTCCGGGGGCGGTGCAACGTCATTAACGCTTGGGGCGCCGGCGAGCAACACGGTTTCCAGCGCGAAGGCATTTCACGACAACACGCCGAACCTCTTGCAGGCTTGTGCGGCCCTTCCGGCAAACACCACGGGAGCCAACGGGGGACGCATCGTGATTCCGGCGGCGACAAGCATCTATCAATATTTTCCACTGATCGGCAACTTCGACATGGTGGGCAACTTCGGGCAGAATCCCAGAAATTGCCCGGGAGGCACCTTCGAGTTCCGATCGACCGTCTGGCAGATGGGGACCATCCTGATCGGCAAAGGGGATAACCTGGTCGGGGGGCTGGGAGCGACGAACTGCCAATCCTCGTTCTATCAGATTGGTCCCGCGCTGGGGTGCTTTCAAGGCACGGCCTATCCAATGGTGTATTTTGAACCGGAAACCGCGAGCAACAATTACCTGGAAAACCTCGTCTTCCAGCCACAGCAGGCTTATCAAAGCGCCCTTTATTTAGACGAGCAATTGAACCACGACGGCCCGGTAGCGCTGCGCTTCGAGCATGTGCATGCGAACGGGAGTTTCCATAGCTTTCCGGTAATCAACAAGGGAGGTTTCGGATTTTTTTGGAACTATGGCGGCTGGAACGCCGTGGGCGGCAATTTCTCCGAGAGCCGGGATTACATCATCACCCACAACTGCGGGATGCCGACGTACCTGCCGGCAACTGGGCCCATGCCTTACATTTTCACCACGAATCAAACGTACTCATTCGGGACATTCGAGGTGGACGCCTGCGGGCTCTCGGACGGAATCTTTGGAAATAACGTCACGTTCAACCAGGTCCTGACAGAAAGCACCGCCGGCCCGGCTTTCAAGATCAATATGATGCCTTACGGATTCTCGGGAATTACTTTCAATCAGGGCTCTTACTCCGATTTAACCGGAGGATTCGCCACGCCGTATATCGACGCCACCAATGCGACTATTTCCGGGACTGAATTCAACTACATGGAGTGCGCCACGGGTTATGAGCCGCTGCTGCAGACGGGTACGAATGCCAGCTTTTACGCGGGCATATCCATCCGGGCAAACCTGGGAGGCTGCACAGGCGGGGTTGGCGCGGTGAACTATCGCTTCGACAACATGTCGAACAATCTGGGAATCATAAGCGGATACAACACGCAGCTCAACGCGGGTTCGCAAGTGTTTTCGCCAATGGCGAGCCCTGCAAATTTTCAGAGCGTTACGGCGGTTAGCGGGACAGGATTGGCACCGGGGACGTATAACTATTGCGTGATTGCAATTGATCCATTTGGCGGGGTGACGGCGGTGAACTCACCGTCGTGCACGCAGGTGACAACGACCACCGGGAACCAGTCCGTGCAGTTGGTGATGCCCGCGAGTTTTCCCGGCGGGGCCGCTGGGTTGCTGATCTTCGATCGCACCACGGGCCAGTATGTAAATTTCAACAGTTGCTTGACGCCGCAAGTGTCGGTGCCGGGTTCGACGGTGACCTTGACGTCGACGTTTGAGGGATGCGCTTATACCAACCCGAACCAGACGACAGCGGTGGCCAATTTTGTGAGCACCGCAAACGGGATCGGCGGAAGCAAGCTGTTGCTGAACGGAGAATTTCTGAACGCAGCGCCGCGTTCGGAACAGAATATATTCCTGCCGGGCGGATTGAGCACAACTTGGACAGGATCAACGTGGACTCTGGACCGCGGCGTGACGGTGACGCGAGTGCAGGCACAGGCGAAAACGGCGCCGGCGGGATGCACGACGAACGCGGTGGTGCGGCTGACAGATAGCACCACGCCGGTGAATGTGACGATCGCGGCGGCGGCGAATGATTCGGGAGCAATCGCGCAGAACTATGCCAGCGGAGCGGTGCTGACGTTGAGCGTGCAAACGGCGGCGGCAGGTTGCACGACGCCGCCGGCGGACGCGAATGTAACGATACAGTATCGGATGCAGTGAACGGTCAGTTTCCAGGCAGATTTCCAGCTAACAATTACGAGGGAAAACATGAATAAGCAGAGCGACGTGGTGTCGTTGGTGAATATCTCTACGCAGAAATGGCCGCCGCGGCACCGGACTTATTTCGGGTCGTTGACGATTCAATCGCCGGAGGCAGGCGCGGCGTACGCGGTGACGCCGGTGCGCGCGTGCACCAGCCTGATGGACCTGGGCGACAAGCGCACGATGGAGATTCGGTTGAGCGCGCAGGAAATCGCCGAGGATCTGGTGCGGGAGATCAACGGAGATTCGGGCGAGGGAAGTTATCACGGCGTATTTGTCGCCGCGGGGCCGGAGCCGACGAAAGAGGAGTTGGCGGAGGCGCAGAAGAAGCTGGAGGCGTTTCAGCGGCGACTGGTGGAGACGGCGGACCTGGAGTGGGAGAGATCGCACAACATGATGTTTATTACGGACCTGGAGCGGCGCGCGGCGCGGGAGTTGCGGCTGGAGAAGCCGTGGCTGTATGACCCGAAGCCGATGGCGGATTGCCCGGCGTGCGGAGAGAAGATCCGGCCGGGAGTGGCGGTTTGCCGGACGTGCGGAGCGATTTTGGATCGGGAGAAGGCGGCGAAGTTTGGATTGGCGGAGAGGGAAGAGAAGAGCGGGGAAGTGGCGAAGCCTGTGGACAAGAAACCGACGCGAGAAAAGTAAAAAGGGCGGCGAAGATCGCCGCCCTGAGAAATTCAACGTGCAGTGGGCACGCCTGAAAAGCAATACCAGCGTAACAAAAACTGCCTACTTACACCTTTAAATCTACAGTCGCGGGTGCGTGGAGGTTGAGATCCTTCGCGCATCCTTGTCGGATGCGCTCCCTCCTGCGGCGGGCAGGCAGGATGACGGGTGTTGGTGTGAGTGGATGAGTGAGCCGGTCGATTGGGCTGAATCCGTAAAAGCGGAGGCAGAGCCTCCGGACTCCAAATGGGGCCACCTGAAGGTGGCCGCAACGTGTGACTCGAGTAGAAAACTATGGCGACGATTGGGTCATTGGATGCGCCGATTGAGATTTTTGGCGGGTTGGTGAGCGATATGGCACCGGCGGATCTGCCGCACGGGGTGTCGCCGGATTGCCAGGACGTGCTGTTCAGCAGCGGCGGCGTGGCCACGCGGCCGGGATTGCAGACACTGTTCGGGCCACTGGCGGGAAATCCGACGGTGAATTATGTGAAGAGCTATATCACGCCGAACGGAACGCTGCGAACGATGGCGCAGGATGCGAATGGAATTCTGTACAAAGAGACGACACCGGGGACTTTGACACAGATTGCGAGCGGGCTAACGCCGAATTCTTATGCGAATTCGACGACGCTCTTCGGCAGGGAGTATCTGGCGACGAGCGACGGGATGACCGGCAACGATTTGCCGCGGCAGTATGACGACACGAATCTCGATCGCGTGAGCCAGGGCGGACCGGGAGCTGGGCCGACAGTGGTTGATGAGAACGCAATCGTGGGGATTGTGGCGAGCCCGACCGGCGCGACCCAGCCGGCGGCGGTGGGGATTGTGGCGAGCCCGAGCGGTGCGAGCGAGAACGGCTTCCTGGTGACGATTACGACAAGCGCAGCACACGGATTGAGCGCGGGGCAGACGGTGACGGTCGCCGGCGTGGGCGTGAGCGGCTACAACGGATCGTTTCCGGTGCTGAGCGCGTTGAGCACGACGCAGTTTACGTATATTGCGGGCGCCACGGGCCTGGCGAATTCGGGCGGAGGGACGACGGCTTCGGCGACGGTGACGATTCAGACTTCCGCGGCGCACGGATTAAACGCGGGGCAATTGGTGACGGTCAGCGGAGTTGGCGTTACCGCGTACAACGGGACGTTCAGCGTGGCAAGCGTGATCGACACGACGCATTTTACTTACTATGCGGCGAACGGCGGGCTGGCCGCTTCGGGCGGTGGCACGGCGGCCGCGGCAGGAAATGTGGGCCAGGGCGTGCATGAGTGTTGCGTGATTTTTCAGACGCGGCAGGGATATCTGACGGCACCGGGGCCGACAACGAGCTGGACGGCGAGCGGCGGGAAACGCGCGGTGGTGACGAATATTCCGACGGGCCCCTCGAACGTGGTGGCGCGGATTTTGTGTTTCACGGGAGCCGGTGGAGCGAGCTTTTTTTATGTGGGCGGCGGCGGGACCCTGTTCAGCGGGAACATGATTATCGGCGATAACACGACTTCGTCGGTGGTGGTGGATTTTTCGGATGCGATCTTGCTGGCCGGGACGAATGTCGACGATTTGTTTCGCTTGATCGAGCTGGGCGACTGCGCCGGGGTGATTGATTACGCGGAGCGGCTCTTCTGGTGGGGCGAACGGAACAGAATGAACAACTGGATGAACCTGGGATTTGACGGCGGGTTCACGGGGCCGTCGCTGCCGCATTATCCGTTGGGCTGGATGCCGGATCCGACGTTTGCGCCGGGCGGAACGGATGAAGAAAGTTTTGTGGTGTGGGGCGCGGCGTATTCGATTGTGGGGAACGGTACGACGGCGACGCGCGGACTAATGACGCAGAGCGCGGTGCAAGATACGTTGGGCGCGCAGAGGATTCAGGCAGGGAAGGATTACACGGTACGGGCGCGGTGCGCGCGAAATTCAACGCTCGCGCAGGGGACGCTGCATGTGCACCTGTTCAGCGTGAGCGGCGGGATCAATACCACCGGATTGCAACTGACCGCGACGCAATTGACCACGAATTACGTGGAATACAGCGCGGAGCTGACGCCGCCGCTTACGACGATACCGAGCGACCTGGTGCTGCGGGTTTATGCGGACGGAACGCCGAACTCGAACGGGCAGTTTTATGTGGACGCGATCGAGATCTATCCGACGGGGCAGCCGGGGAATTCTTCGCTGGTGCGGGCTAGCCGTGTGGAGGATCCGGAGAGCTATGACGGGATCGATGGGATGCTCAACGTGGCGGAAAACAACGGGCAGGCGATTCGCGCGGCGTTCAAGCTGCGTGAGCGGTTGTATTTCGTGAAAGAGCATTCGCTGCACGTTACACAGGATGATGGGACGAATGAGCCTTCGTTGTGGTCGATTTCGGAGGTTTCGCGGCGCGTGGGGACGCCGTCGGTGCGCGGCGTGGGATTTGGCGAAGACTGGGTGGTGATTGCGCACCGAACGGGTCTGTATCTTTTTTCGGGCGGCGAGCCGGTGAAGATTTCGCAGGAGATTCAGCCGACTTGGAACCAGATCAACTGGCAGTATGCGCAGACGCTTTGGGTGACGGTGGACACGAAGGAGCGGCGGATTTACGTCGGCGCGCCGTTTGGGAGTGCGACGTCGCCGAATCGCGTGCTGATGCTGGATTATCACGACCTGGACTCGGCGTCGGACATCCAGGGGCGGCCGCCGGTGAATATCACTTACACCGGGCGGAAGACGGCGACGGACAATTCGCGGAAATGGTCGCCGTGGTCGGTGGCGGCGAATTGCTGCGCGCTGATTGAGCGGGCGAATGGGACGGCGGTGGCGGCGTTTGGCGGGGGATTGCCGGGAGTTGGCGGCGGTGGAGCGACCGGGAAGATCTATCAGCTGAGTGACACGCAGTTTTCGGATGATGGCGCGGCGATTCCGAGCTACTACACGACGCACTTTTTCCCGGAGCGGGCGGTGGAGAGTTCGCTGGGACTGGGCGCGCACCGGAAATTGTTCAGCTATTTAACGATGTATGTGGAGGGGGCGGGGAACCTTGCGCTGACGAGTTTTGTGGATTCGGAGAGCGCGGCGACGGCGCAGCAGCCGCTGGGGATGAGTTCGCCGGGGCTGAAGGATTTGGAATTGCCGATCAATGTGCTGGGGGAACGGGTGGCGTTTCAGGTGGGAACGAATCAGACAGGAGCGTGGTTCAAGGTGCAGAGGTTTGCGCCGTCGGTGAGAGTGGATCCGTGGGCGCCGGTGCGGGGAGTGAATTGAGCAGAGAGATTTGCCCGGTAGTTGCGAGAAGTCGTGAGCGTTGGGTGGCCGGTCTAAAGACCGGCCACTACATTTTTGGAAGGAGATACTATGCCGAGTTATGGAAATGTTTTGCCACCGGTGTCTGTGGGATTTGGGGAAAGCGCGGCGGTGATTGCTTCGACGGATGTGATTTTTCCGGCGCCGTTCAAAAGCGCGCAGGTGGCGCTGGCCCCGGCGTTCAGCAGCGGGAAGGTGCGGGCGGCGGTGGAAATTGTGTGGAGCGCAGCGCCAGGTGTGATCTCGGTGCAGTTTCAGACGGCGGATACGGATATTGACGCGGCGTATATCCAGGAAGGCGCGGCGATCAGCAATGTGAACACGGGAAATGTGACCCGGGCGGAGTTTCCGGATGTGGTGGCGAAGTTCGCGCGGATTTTGATTGCGACGCTGCCGAACAATGTGACGGCTACGGCGAAGATTAGCGCGTAAGAAGAAAGATTTACCTCAGAGGGCACAGAGCCAGCGCACGGAGTTCACAGAGAAGAGAATCCCAAGAGCGCAGCCAGGAATGGCTGTGCCACAGGAAGAGTATTGAGAAGAGGAAGAAAGAAGAATGCTGACGGTTGCGCAATTGGCGCCGATGAAGGATCGGGACCCGTATTTGTACGAGACGCTGGTGAAGATTGTTTCGGCGGTGAATGCGACGAGCGCGAATGCCGGCGTGGATCCGGCGACCCCGTCGCCCGCGCCGCCGGCGATTGCGGCGTTGAAGGTGCAGGCAGCGAACGGGTGGTTTGACCTGGCGATTACGGACCCGGCGGTGACGCGGCCGGGTCTTTTTTACTTTGCGGAGTCGGATGTGACGCCGGCATTTTCAGCGCCGCGGGTGTATTTCCTGGGAGCGTCGCGGAATTTGTACGTGCAACTGGGGAACCAGACGCTCTACTGGCGCGCGTATTCGCAGTTTGTGGGATCGCTAGCGTCGACGCCGGTGACGTTTGGATCGCCGGCCACGGCGGTGGCGGGCGGAGGAACGTCGGGGCCGGCGCCGTTGCCTTCAAGCGGGAGCGGGGCGCTGCCGAATGGGTTGTTGCGCGGGGGGAATGGATTTGGGGTGGTGCCGGGTGCTCGGGTGGTAAAGCAGACGGTGTTGTGAGCGTGCGAAAAAGTAATCAGCGATCAGTAATCAGAAACAGGAGGGAGAGAGAGCGATGCCGAACCTTACATACAACGCGACTTGGGATTTTAATCCGGGGGATACGGTGACGCTGAACGCGGCGTTCACGTTTGATCTGCAGGATCCGAACGACAACCAGACCGTGTCCGGCGTGTTGACGACGCTGCAGGGGAGGACTCCGCATGTGACGGTGACGCAGACGGATAATGCGACGATCAGCGTGGTGGTGACGATCTGAGGGAGGGTGGTCAGTCGTCGGTAATCATGAAGAGGGTGGTTGTCGCTTGGACTGTGCACGGCCGATACGTTGAGGTCCTTCCCCCGCAAAGGGCGCGGGCTCAGGATGACAAATTCTAACCAAACGCTGAGGCGAAGGACGGTTTTGGTAGTTGAACCTTGGCAGTAAAAGCGGAGGCTGCGCTTCCGCACTCAAAAAGAGACGATGAAGATTCGGGCGTATGAGGAGAGCGATCTGGAGGCGCTGCGGGCGATTCATGCGCGGCAGGGATTTGGATATGCGTTTCCTGATTTGGGGAACCCGCTGTTTCTGACGAAGCTGGTTTTGGGAAGGGAAGAAGACGGGAAGGGAATTGCGGGCGCTGCCCTGCTGCGGCTGACCGCGGAGGCGTATCTGTTGCTGGATCCGGAGGCGGGTTCGCCGCGGGAGCGGTGGCAGTGGCTACTGGGATTGCATGAAGCGACGCGGCGCGATGCGCTGGCTCGAGGATTGGAGGATGTGCACGCGTGGCTGCCGCCGGAGATTGCGAAGAAATTTGGGAAGCGGCTGACTCGGTTGGGCTGGGTTCGCGATGATGAGTGGACACCGTATTGTAAGCGGCTAGAGCCGACATTTGCAGTCGTCAACGGGAAGGGAACATGAAATCTCTGGGTGACATCTTCCGCGACGCTCTTCATCACCACGCAGACCGTGAGTCGCCGAGCCACAGCCATAACGAAGAATCGCCGTACTTGCTGCTCGGGCAGAAGACGACGGCTCCCCAGGCTGCCGCTGCTACGCCTAGCCGACAGGAGGTGCTTAACTATTTAGGTCAATTAGCAGATGATTATCACATACCGCGCAAGTTGGTGTATTCTGTGGCTGATGCGGAGAGCGGCGTCAATCCGGAGGCGCTACCCCATCCGAACTACTTAAAAAGGAACGGAAAGATTGTCCACAAGGATGGAACTCCGGTTATCAAAAACTGGGATTATGGAATGATGCAGGTGAACAGCTCGGATATCAACAAGGGCGACGTGAAGGACGCTCACGGACATGCGTTCAAAATTGGAGAGGACGTCAAAAGCGACTGGAGAGCCAATGCGCGCGCCGGAGTTGCACTACTGGCACCAGCCTATAAGTTTGCCGAATGGGAACAGCCGCCAGGTTCTACGGCAGAGGACCGCGCACAACAGGCTTATTCCCAGTACAACGGTACTCCGCAGACGCGCGATCGGTATTTGAAGCAGGGCCGGGACGGATTGCCGCAGAATGGCGCGGATCGGAATTTTCTTGGAAAGTATAGGCGGTGGTGAGAACTAATCATCATGCGAGTTTGGATAAATAACCGTTCTCGATCGAGGGTTGGCCGGTGGCTGGTACGGTATGTTGCGGTAGTCGCACTTCTGGCAGCTCTGCCGTTGGTCTTTGCCTCCCAGCAAGCCAAGCCTAATCTGGCCACAGTTAACATCAAGGAAAATGGCGACTTTCGCGCTGATCTGGGATATTTTTTCGTTGAAGATGGACGGTTGGATGTCTACAGCGGCTGGCGGGATATCGACGTGATTTGGGACAATATGCTGCACCAATATGTTCTGCCGCATGACATGGAGAAGGAAGTTCCTAGCCGCGGCGCGCCATACTATCACGAAGTCTACGAGTTAGATCGGGGAGAGTGGGGCCGGACGGAAAGGAATTTCACGCAGAAACCTGCGCGCTATCTTGATTTTGGCCCTTGCGACGCCTCTGACCAGATTAACCTCCCGAACGATTTTGTCGCGGGATTAGACGCTGGGACGCGCAAGGTGTTGCCGCGAGGCGCCAAGATAAAGGGAGTCACTTATATCGAAGATGGACGTCTTGTTGTAATTGTCGCTTCAACAATCCCCAGCGGGTCTCCTTCGATCTACCAGACGGGGACCTATCCACTTAATGTGTTTCTCCTGGCGCTAAAGAAAGACAAATGGCAGATCGTGGCTAGCGTTCAGGCGGAACAATGGGCCTATTATTGCGGGATGCGGACCATGGACATTGTGGTCAACGGCGGCCAGCCTGCCACTTTGCTGCTTTTATATTCCAGCTTTCCCGAGGGTTCGAGAATCTTTTCAGTAGGTCGCCGAATACGTACCTACGTCATTCGATCGAACAGTGAATCGCAACAACAACAGCAACCGATATAGCGGCCGTGAGGACCGGGCAAGGAACAAGAGCTGCAGGCGATGTGGCCGCAATTCGACCAGGAACGCGTGTGGAACTCCATCCAGGACTGCCAACGCGAGGGGATTTTGCGCTACGTGTATCATGCACCTGCTACACAGCCTGCATCGTAAAACCAGTAGCAATTCCAAGAACATGTCTCCGGCCGTTTAGGCCTGAGGATTTTGATTGGTCCCGGCAGGGCTGCGGAGGCGTTGTGTGTAGCGAATGGAGTTGGCGGGCCGGAAAGCCTCACTCCTGAAGGAGTGAGCTACAGACAATGGGTGACGTACAGAGTAAGGGTGAGATACAGATTTGATGGCAAGGCCCGAGGAACAAGCTTGAGGCGATAGAGCGAGGAGGGGTTTATGGGACGAGGAGCGCAGGGACAAACGCAGTCGTTGACGGATCAGCAGTTGAACCAAACGAATGCGCTGAATCAGCAGTTGCTGGGACAGCAGCAGTCGGTGGGGAATTTTCTTACGCCGCAGTACCAGAGCATTTTGAACAATCCTGGATACAGCGCGGCGGACAAGGCGGCGATCACCGGGCAATCGCAGGGAGCGCTGGCGAGCGCGTTTGATTCGCTGCAGCAGTCGGCGGCAAATCGCGCGGCGCGCACGGGGAATTCGGCGGGGTTCAGCGAGTTGACGGATCAACTGGCGCGTCAGAAGGGAATTGCGGAAGGGAACCTGGCGCAACAGAACGAGCTGAACTTCAGCAATACGGCGTTTCAGAGGCAGATGGCGGCGTTACAGGGGCTTTCGGGATTGTACGGCGTGGATACAAACCTGTTGGGGAGGACGCTGGGGATCCCGGCGGAGTTGCTGAACGTAAGGGCGAATGCTTCGCGGAACAATGGAGGATTTTTCTCGTCGCTGGGATCGAGCCTGGGTGGGGCGCTGGGCGGCGTGCCGGGGTTGTTTTTGTAGGAAGAGGATAACGGCGAACAGATAACAGCGATCAGGATGAAAGAGCTGTGTGGCGTCACGGTTGATCCTCGGCGTGTTGTTGAGCCGACGACGCGGCTTCAACCGTAAAAGCGCAGGCTTCGCCTGCGCACTCCAAAGGAAAACACATGGGGACATCGGGGTGGACGTATTTGGTGGTGGTGTTTTCGGTTGGGGCGCAGTTGGTGGTGTTTTTGCGGTGGATGCACCGGCGAATGCGGGACGACGAGATTCAGCGGGTATTTGTGAGAGACCTGGCACTGCGGCATTTGCCGAATATCTACCGGGCGCTGAATGTCATCGCCGAGCGGCAGGGAATTAAGCTCGAGGAGATGCCGAGCGTGAATTACGTGGATATGCGGAATGGCGGGAGACTTCGGTAGAGGCTATGCCCATTGATGGAAAACTCTTGATGTTGGCGCAGCGGGCGGCGGAGGCGGAGGGATTGGAGCCGGCGCTGGTGTGCGCGGTGGTGGAGCAGGAGTCGGGGTGGAATCCGTGGGCGATGCGGTATGAGCCGGCGTTCTTCGCGAAATATGTCGCACCCTTATATACAAACAATAAGGTGGGAGCGACGGAGGCTTATGCGCGGGGAATTTCGTGGGGATTGATGCAGGTGATGGGTCAGACGGCGCGGGAGAAAGGCGCGAGTTCCCTTTACCTTTCGACATTGTGCGATCCGGCAGTGGGGTTGGCGGTTGGGTGCCGGATTTTGATGCAGAAACTGGAAGCGGCGGGTGGAGATGCGGGGCGGGCGTTGCTGGCTTGGAATGGCGGGGCGAATGCGGATTATGCGGATGAGGTGCTGGCGCGCGTGGGGAGATATCGGTGAAGCGGAGTAAGTAGTCGTCAGTTATCAGTTAGCAGTTTTCAGTCAGAGGGGATTCGAGCTGTAGGTTCGAGCTAGCGATCGTTGAATGGCTGGCGATTATGCGGCGACCGTAAAAGCGGCAGCGTTGCTGCCGCACTCCAAATGGGATCGTGGATCAAGCTTGCGGCGGTGGTGGCTGTTGTGGTCCTGGCGGCGAGTGTGTTTGTTGCGTGGCGGGACGCGCGGAAGGAGCAGGTGGCGCTGCAGGCTGAGTTGAAGACGACGCAGCAGGCGCTGGCGGAGGCGACGGCGCGGCAGGCTTCGCGGGATGCGGCCGTGAATGACCTGGTGGCGGGGTTGAAGAAGAAAGAGGCGGCGGTGCAGAAGCCGGCGCAGGTGGTGGCGGCGTTGCCGGATGTGATTAGTTTGCCGGCGCCGGTAACGATTGAGCCGGAAGGGGCCCCCACACAGAACCTGCCGGGTGGGACGGACGGCCCGTCCGTCGCGGCGGACGGGCCCCACAAGAGCACGGGCGAGGTGCCGGCTGGGGTTCAGCCGAAGGTAAATTTCCCTGCTGCGGATTTGAAGCCGTTGTATGACTTTGCGGCGGACTGTAAGGCTTGCCAGGCGAAATTGGGGGCGGCACAGGCCGATCTGGCCGATGAAAAGGTCAAGAGCCAGGCGCTTGGCAGGGAACGGGATGATGCCCTGCGGACGGCAAAGGGCGGATCGGTTTTGCGGAGGATTGCGCGGGCGGCGAAGTGGTTTGCGATTGGAGCGGCGGCGGGAGCAATTGCAGCGAAAGTTGCGCGGTAGAGATTGCGCGGCTGTGATCACACCTAGATTTCAAGCGCACAGCCAGGAATGGCTGTGCCACCTAGAGCTCACCCCATAGCCTCAGGAAGCCCACCGACCCAGAACGGTCCTGGCTGGCGCACCCCCCGCGCCAGCCAGGACAGACCTCAAGAGAAGAGCCGGGATCATAGGAGAAGCTTGAAATACCCGAAGATTCCTCTTGACACAGAGTCCTATAAGCTATATTACGTTAACTACAGACTAAGTCTATTTCGCTCCTCCCTTTGCCCGGCCTCGGCCTGAATCCGGCTACCTCTTCCCTCCTTCCGCTTTACTGCCGCCACGATTGCGAAGCCTGTAATCTCCCGTGCAAACTCTCCCCGCTAGGTATCAGACCATCAATTCCAGCTTGCTGGCGTTTGCGGGCAAGATCGGCAGCTATGCGGAGTCGGCGGCGTGGCGCACTTCGTCGGCAAAAAGTTGGCCGGGAAGTAAATGGGCTGCCTGGGCTGCATGTTGTTTTGGGGCGTGGTGATCGTCGTCGGAACCTTCGGCCTCTACGCTGCCGCGAATCGCAAGAGCAATCGATCCGGCGGGGGATTCCCTTCCCCGCCCTTGACACCGCCGCGATTGGGCACTAGCATCCGACATCGCGCGACCTGTGAAATCGAGCGCCGCTAACTTCATGAAGCCGATGTTCACAATTCACGCTGGGGAGTATCTGGTCGGCTCGTACATCGAGCGGAAGTTCAAACGGGTTAATGTATGGGTTCCGCCTCGCGATACAGGCGTGGACCTGCTCGTATCCGACCGTGATAACCGCCGTGCGGTGTCGCTTCAAGTAAAATTTTCTAGAGACTACCTCGTAACCCACAACCGAGCCGAATTTCAGAAGCAGCTTCGCGTGTGCGGTTTTTGCACGATTAACAGGAGCAAGCTTAAGGCATCACGGGCGGATTACTGGGTGTTTGTGCTCCCCGGCTTCGACTTCCGCACGCTGGATTTCGTCATCGTTCCAACCAAGGAGTTGCAGCAGCGCCTACGATCAATTCATCGCTCAGGACCGACCATTCGGACCTACCCGTGGGTCACAAAGCGGAGGCGATGCTGGGAGACAAGGGGACTGCGGAAAGCGCAACTCCTCCAGATTCGTGACGGCGATTACCGAGATGCACCCCGCGACTTTACGAAATGGCTCAATACGTGGCCGACTGCGGTGAAACAACTCAACACATGATTGCAGGTAAGGGACTCCCTTCCCCGCCTCGTCCGAGTATCGGTACCATTGTTCTCGCTTCGCTGGTGAGCCAAAATGATCATGGTGGGCTCGGATGCATCGTCTCTTGCACAATCCTTATCCCGCTGGGAATATGCTGAATATGTTTCATGTGCCTTCGTTGCACTTGCTTGCGCCGGAGAGGGCGTTGCCGAATTCACGGACTGGCTAACGAATGGAGTCGAGGATCGTAAGAAAAAACTCGCCAAATTATCCACACTTGTTCTCATAGCCTCGCTAGCGGCGGAACTGGTGTGCCTTGTACGAACCAATACACTTTCCGGACAGTTGATAGGCTCCCTCAGTGAAAAGGCAGGAATCGCTGATACCAAGGCACAGTCGGCAAAAATAACGGCGGAACAAGCCGATGAAAAAGCTAAGAAAGCAATCGCTGATTCATCAACCGCACTGTCCCAAGCCACTGATGCACTGGGTAAAGCTGGGAAGGCCCAAGAATCTCTTGGAAAGGCGGAAGATGAAGCGAACAAAGCAGAAACGACGGCATCAAATGCCTTAACTCTTGCGCGTGGCGCACGGCAAGAAGCGGATTCATTCGAGAACGACATTGGGTCGGCCAAGAAGCTGGCTGCAGAAGCGGAATCCCATCTTGCGGAGGCGACGAAGAGTGCAAACATCCTGACGGCTAAATTGGAACGACTAACAACCCCAAGGAGACTTCCACATTCCGTGCCCGTTGTTGCCCCGCTCAAGACGTTCAGCGGAACGGAATATGTGTTTATCGGCACTTGTGCAGACGAAGAGTGCTTCTCTCTAGTGTCAGATATTGACGAGTTATTGAAGCTAGCTGGGTGGAAACGGATTAAGGGGCCACCGATGCGCATCGGCATAAACCAGATCGATATCAACTACGATAAAGAATTTGCGGTGGATGTCAGTGTATCCACAGGAACTGTTATATCAGTTGAAACTCCGAATGGGCACGAATCCGTGAAAGGCCTTCCCGAAAACCAACTGGCAGAGCATATTCGTGCGGCCATTGCCTTGAACCAAGTGCTTTCCTCAAATGTTTCGCCCTCGGAAAACACTGGCAAATTAGTAGCTGTAAATCGTGGAACCTCTACGGCTGTGCGGATAGATGTTGGCAGAAAGCCAATGTGAGCCACCGTTCGTCATTTCCGCGTTGATTCCCTCTTGATTAAAATTTGGCAGATTCCGTTGACATCGCAAAAGCGGAAGCTGCGCTTCCGCACTCAAAGGTGGCGAATTATTTCTTTACGGATTTTTGTTGGGCGAGTTCGTAGTCGATGTATTGCTGGATGCTGTGGGGGTCGGCGCCGACGATGCGGCGGCCGTTGACGAAGAGGGTTGGGGTGCTGCGGACCTCGAGAAGGTTGCCGTTGGCGATGCTGGCATCCACTTCGGCGGTGGCCTGGGGGGCGGCGAGGCAGGCTTTGAAGGCGTCCTGGTTCAGGTTGGTTTGGCCGGCGAAGTCGACGACCTTGTCGTAGACGTTGGCGGCGGAGATCAGGTCCTGCTGGTCATAGATGAAATCGTAGAACTTCCAGAAGGCGGCGGGGTCTTGCTGGTAGGTGCAGCGCCCGGCGAGCGATGCCGTGCGCGCCCAGGGATGGAGGGCGTCGAGGGGGAAATCCTTGAAGATGAGCTTGACCTGCGGATAGTTGGGCAGGATGCCGCGCAGGGCATCGTGGAGGTTGCGGCAGACGGGGCATTCGAAGTCGGCGAATTCGACGATGGTGACGGTGGCTTTGGGATCGCCGAGGACCGGGGATTTGGCCAAATCGAACTTGGAGGTGTTTTCGGCGAGGGGGTCCTTGGAGAGATCGGCGAGTTCCCCGCGGAGGAGGTAGCGGCCGTCTTTGGTGACGTACATTTTGACTTTGTCGGAGCCCTGGTCGGTTTTGACGTCGATATTGGTTTCGAGGATGCCGGAGTTCCCTATTTCGGTGGGCGTGGGGACAGTGATTTGGACGTCGGGACCGAGGGCGAATGCGCGGCGGAGATAATTTTCAATATTTTTTTGAAGCGGGGTTTGTGGAGCGGCGGATTGTTGGGCGGGCGTGAATGAAGCGAGAGAGATTGCGAAGAGCAGAAATGCGATTGGGCGGAGGGTGTTTTTCACGCGAGGTTGGTCCTTTGTTTGAAGTTGAGGTTCTTCGGACATCTCCGGTGAACACCACCGGAGTCCCAACACCGGACCTCGTCGGATGTCCTCAGAATGACAATCCACGGCGGTCACTACACATTCTAAGAACAATTGCGGCTGGCTGATTTCCATCATGGAACGAATCGCTGGGCGATCGGAAACGGGCGGCCGAAGCCGAAGGCGCGCGAAGTGATTTTGAGGCCGGGAGCGGCTTGTTTGCGCTTGTACTCATTGCGGTCGACGCGCATGGCGATGTTTCGAACCAGTTGCAGATCGTAGCCAAAATCTTCGGCAATCTCCACGGGCGTTTTCACTTCCTCAATATAGGCCTTCAGAATGCGGTCCAGCACTTCGTAGGGCGGCAGAGAATCAGAGTCCTTCTGGTTTGGACGCAATTCGGCGCTGGGAGGTTTCTCTATAGTGGAGCGGGGGATCAGTTCCCTTTCGCGATTTATGTATTCGGCGAGCTCGTAGACCATGAGCTTGGGCACGTCGGAAATAACGGCGAGGCCGCCGGCCATGTCGCCGTAGAGCGTGCAATAGCCGACGGCAATTTCGGATTTGTTGCCGGTGCTGAGGACCATGGAGCCGAATTTATTCGAAAGAGCCATCAGGTAATTGCCGCGAATGCGGGCCTGGATGTTTTCTTCTGTGGCGTCGATGGGACGATCGCCGAACACGGGCTTGAGGGTCTGGATGTACGAATCGAAGACGGAGCTGACGGAGATGGTTAGGAATTCGATGCCGAGATTCTTGGCGAGGCGCCGGGCATCGGTCTGGCTGCCTTCGGAGGAGTAGGGGCCGGGCATGGAGACGCCGAGGACGTTTTCCTTGCCGAGAGCGTCAACAGCGATGGCGGCGACGACGGCGGAGTCCACTCCCCCGCTGAGGCCGACGATGGTTTTGCTGAAATTGCATTTGCGGACGTAATCGCGGGTTCCGGTGATGATCGCCTGGTAAGCGTAGGCAATTTCTTCCTTGGATTGCGGGTGAATGTCGCCTTTGCCGGTGACGGTGTCGAAGAGGACGAGGTCTTCTTCGAAGGCTTTGGCCTGCGCGGCGATGTGGCCGTCGGGCGTGAGGGCCATGCTGGCGCCGTCGAAGATGAGCGAATCGTCGCCGCCGACCTGGTTGACGTAGATGATGGGGCGGCGGTGCTGTTGCGCGATGGAGCGAAGCATTTCGACGCGGAGGGAGCGCTTGTCGATGGTGTAGGGCGAGGCGGAGATGTTGAGAAGGATGCTAGTTCCCTGTTGAATGAGTTCGGTGACGGGGTCGCGGGCGTAGCGCGGCTTGGCCCAGAAATTTTTGTCGTTCCAGACATCTTCGCAGATGGTGATGCCGAGCAGTTCGCGGCCCATGCCGTAGACATAATCCTTGTCGCCGGGCTGGAAGTAACGCGATTCGTCGAAGACGTCGTAGGTCGGCAGAAGCATTTTGCTCTGCTCGAAAACGACGCGGCCGTCCTGGATGAGGGCGGCTTTGTTGGCGATGGCCTGGCCGCTGCGCGGATGATCGACGCGGCCGGCAAAGCCTACGACGGCTGGCAGAGGCATGCGGTAGGCGATGTCTTTCAGGGTGTCGAGATTGCGCTGGATGAAGGCGGGGCGCTCGAGGAGGTCGAGCGGGAGATAGCCGCAGATACAAAGTTCGGAGAAGACGGCAAGCTCGGCGCCGCGACGCTTGGCTTGTTCCGCGAGGTCGAGAATGCGGGAGGAGTTGCCTTCAAAGTCGCCGACGGTTGGGTTGAATTGGGCGAGGGCTATCTTCATTCGGACTGAAGATTAGGATAAGTGGGGATCGGGGAGAAAGCAAATTGAGGGAGCCACGGAGTGAGGATTCAAATTGTGGAGCGACAGGCTATAGGGTAATCACCCTAACCGAAACCCATTGTTCCACCCAATTGTCATGACGGTGCCAGCGAGATTAGACTTCATCGATCCAGGGGGATGAAGAATTGACCGTGTCAGCCTATGTTCAACAACCCAAGTCGCGAATTCACCGGGCAAACTAACGAAGCGGATGCCCTTTCCCCCGCTCCGGAAACAAATCACCGCCAGAGTGATCGTGTTTTTTTGACCTTACCCATTCGTATCTCAGGTATTCGCGGACGCGGCGAAGAGTTCTTGGAGGAAGGACAGATAATTGACATCAGCCGGCAAGGCGCCACCATCAAGGTGGACAAGGAGCTGTTCGCTGGCGAGATCATCAAAGTCCTACGGCTTGATGGTGCTGGCAAGGAGGTAATGGCCCGAGTCGTCGGCCGCGTTGCGAGGGGATCCGAGGGCCATTCGTTTGGGTTGACAATCCTCGACCCTGCTGTTGCTAACCCGTGGGGCATTGTTTTTCCTGCCGTCACCGACTTGGACAAAGCGGTGCTGCGGGCCTTGCTGAGATGCGTTTCCTGCGAACGCACCGAAGTAACTTACCTCAACGAATTTGAAGCTGATCTGCTTCTCTACCACCATTATATCTCCCGGTCGTGTGAGCAGTGCGGTGGCTGGACCACGTGGAACCGCCCGCATGACCATCCCCCCGCTGGACCTATTGCCGTTGCGACCCCTGGAACGCAAAACCGGCGGTCCCACGGACGCATTCATGTCGAAGCGGTTGGATGCGTGCGGCATCCCGCTCTTGGAAACGAGGTTGTGGTCGTCAGAGAGTTGGCGCGTGGAGGCTTAAGCTTCTTCAGCGCTACCAAGTACCCGGAGGGATCACGCATAGAAATAGCGGTACCCTACAGTTCCAGGGCTCCCAATATTTACTCGCCCGCCAGGATCGTAGGTTCACGGAATGGAGCCGGCAAGGGGTTGCTAGAGTATGAATACGGGGTCGCGTATTTGTATTGAGCAGGAGCATGCCATCTAGCCGCGATCGAGTTTGCGTGTGTGGGATTAGAACCGGCTGCAGTACCTCAGTAAGTTGTTAATTCCACAGTATAAGAATCACGTCGCGAACAGCTTCTAGGCGGCGCTGGCGGCGTCTCGCTGGACGAAGGAGGTTTCGGCGGAGAGGCCGAAGGCTTCGAGGAGACGGGATTGCACGCGTTCGCAGGTGGCGTTGATTTCGTCGACGCCGAGGTCCGCCTCGCTGACGCGATAGCGCAGCTTCTTTTGTCCCACGGGAGTTTCCACGATGCGCAGGACAGCGTCGGCGACTTCCTGGGGATCGCCGGCGGCACTGGTGAGCAGCGCGCTCATTTTGGATGGGATCTGATTCGTGATGCCGTAGGTGTCCGTGCGGGACTGGTCGGCGGCGGTGACTAGATTGCCGAAGACGGGAGTCTGGTAGGCGCCGGGTTCGACGACTACGGATTCAATGCCCTGGGAAGCGAGTTCGTAGCGATAGGTTTCCGCAAGGGCCTCCATGGCAAATTTGCTGGCGGTATAGAGAGAAAAAGCGGGGATGACGACGCGGCCAGCGCCGCTGCTGATGTGCATGAGCAGTCCCTTCCGGTGGCGGCGCATGTGGGGAAGGACGGCTCGATTGACGCGGACGCAGCCCATGAAATTTGTGTCCATGATCTGCTGGGCTTGCTGGGTGGTGACGGCTTCGGCAAGGCCCATGATGCCGTAACCTGCGTTGTTGATGGCGACGTCGATGCGGCCGGATTGAGCGATGGCTGAGCGGACAGCGAGTTCGACGGAGGCATCGCTGGCGACGTCGCATTCCAGGGTGAAAATGGAGAGCGATTCCCTTCTGGCAAGAGCGAGAAGATCGGCGGCATTTTTGGAGTTTTTGCCCTGGGGGTCGCGCATGGTGGCAAAGACGGTGTGGCCGTGGCGCGCGAGGGTTTCGGCGAAGAGTCGGCCGAAGCCGGTGCTGGAGCCGGTGATGAAGACTACTTGCTTGGAATCCATGGTGGAGCCTCCGTGAAACCGTATAGTGCGCGGCTGAGGGGCGGAAGTAAAGCGGGTTGAGATATTGAGGATGGGCTAGAGAGGTGTGGACTTAACGCAGAGTGCGCAGAGGAAGCGCGCAGAGTTCGCGGAGAAGAGCACCTGCGACTTCACAGAGATGAAAGGATTGCGTGGCGAGCGGGGGCGGGTGTACCTTTTTCGCAGAGCGGTCGGTATCCAGGGATCGTTGCTAAATTTCTAAGGAGGGGATATGCGTGTGTTGAAGGCAACTTTGGCGGTGGCAGCGGTTGGACTTTTTATTGCGGCGGGGAGCAGGACTCAGCAAAAGGAAATGTCGGATGCGGAGTATACGAAGCAGGCGCTCTCGGCGGCTCCGGAAGCGGTGGCCAAGGACGCTGGCGTGATGCGCGTGGATGCGACTGGGAAGATGCGAATGCTTCGCGAATCGAAAAATGACTTTACTTGCATGTTCGCGGGGACGGACATGATGTGCAATGACAAGAACAGCATGGAGTTCATCGACGCCATGATGAAACACACGGCTCCGCCGGATAAGGTGGGGATTTCGTACATGCTGCAGGGAGACAGAGGAGCGAGCAATACGGACCCGTACGCCACGGGCAAGACGGCGGACAATCACTGGGTCGTCACCGGACCGCACATTATGCTGTTTGGCCCGCCGAGCAAGACGTTGGGTTATACAGAGGCGAAGGACCCGGATCCGAATAAGCCGTACATGATGTGGGCCGGGACGCCGTATGAACACGCGATGATTCCAATTTCGTCGGCGAAGTGAAGGGGCGCGAAGAAAAAAGTATGCGGGCCTGGTTAAAACCAGGCGCCTACAAAGAGAAAGGCTCCTGGTCGCCCAGGAGCCTGGAAATTTCATGGCGAAAAGCGCACAGCCAGGAATGGCTGTGCCACAAACGCTAAACGCTGAAGGAGCTGCCGCAGCCGCAGGTGCTCTTGACGTTGGGGTTGTTGAACTTGAAGCCGGCGCCTTCGAGGGTCTCGACGTAGTCGATTTCCACGCCCTCAAGGTACATGGAGCTCATCTGGTCGACGGCAACCTTCAAGCCGTTGAAATCCACGACCTGATCGGAATCGTTGGTCTGGTTTTCAAACGCCATGTGGTATTGGAATCCGGAGCAGCCGCCACCGACAACTGCCACACGCAGGGCCACCGGAACGGGGGTCTGCATGGACATGATTTCCTTCACTTTTACGGCGGCAGTGGGCGTCAGATTAATCATAATTTTTATGGCCTCCACTCACGGAATCCTCCGCGAGGATAGATACGTTGTAAGTATAGCACAGGTGCAGATGGTGCAAAGCCGGGTGTCGAATCGGGTTGAGCTCGCTTGCCCTTGCTGATAACAGCGATCAGATAGCAGGAAGCTCTAGAACCCCTAAAATCGGCGCACTTCGACAAGCTGTGCCACTTCCCCTAATATAGATGCCCTATGAAACATAACGTTACATTGTTGCCTGGCGAAGGTATAGGACCCGAGGTTGCGGCTGCAACCCAGCGCGTGCTGGATGCTTCGGGCGTGCAGATCGAGTGGGAGACATTGGGGGCGCGCGCGGAGAACACGGACAAGGCGACCACGGGCGCGGAAGTGCTGAACACGGCGGCGATCGAGTCCGTGCGGCGGAACCGCGTGGCGCTGAAGGGGCCGATGGCCACGGCGATTGCCGGCGGGGCGCGCAGTGTGAACGTGGCGCTGCGGAAGAGCCTGGAATTGTATGCGAACCTGCGACCGGTGAAGAATCTGCCGGGGGTGAAGTCGCATTTTGAGGGCGTGGACGTGGTGATCGTGCGGGAGAACACCGAGGATTTGTATTCGGGGCTGGAGCACGAGGTGGTGCCGGGCGTGGTGGAGAGCCTGAAGATTATTACGGAGAAGGCGTCGACGCGGATTGCGAAATTTGCATTCGAATACGCGCGGAAGATGGGGCGGAAGAAGATTCACGCGATCCACAAAGCGAACATCATGAAGCTGAGCGACGGATTGTTTTTGCGGTCGGTGCGCGCAGTGGCGGAGCAGTATAAAGACATCGAGTACAAGGAAATGATTGTTGATAACGCCTGCATGCAGATTGTGATCAATCCGGACCAGTTTGACGTGCTGCTTCTGCCGAATCTGTATGGCGACGTGATGAGCGACCTGGCGGCGGGGCTGGTGGGCGGATTGGGCGTGGTGCCCAGCGGAAACATCGGGGCGGAAAGCGCGATTTTCGAGGCGGTGCACGGTACGGCGCCGGATATCGCGGGCAAGGGATTGGCGAATCCCACGGCGCTGCTCATGAGCTCGATTCTGATGCTGAATCATTTGGGCGAACAGTCGGCGGCGCAGCGGATTGAAGCGGCGCTGATCAAAGTTTACAAAGAGGGGAAACACGTCACGAAGGACGTGGGCGGCAAAGCGGGGACGCAGGAGTTTACAGATGCGGTGATTGCAGCTTTGCCGAAGGCGTAGCGGAAAATCCCTCTCCATCATCCAACCTGAGGACAAATAGGTTCACCGGAGTGTATATGGCCTGGACCCGCAGTCCGCTTCCCCTGGGTTTGGTTTTTCTTGCGGTGCTGAACGCCGGAAAAACCGGTGCGTCGGAATTGAAACCGCGTACCGTGAAGGCGTTTCAACATTACGAAGAGCTGACCGAAGCCAGGATACGGGGCGAACTTTCCACTCCGGGCCAATTCCTGTACATCGATACCCTTCCCGAGGCGCAAAGAGAAGAAGAGATCGCACGCCTGAAGACTGGCCAGGTTTACATCCGATCTCTGAATACGAGGGATAACGGAAAGAAGATCGATATTCCTGACGGGCTGGTCCATCAGTGGCTTGCCATCGGATTTATTCCCAAGGCCCGGCTCGAACAAGTGCTTCAGGTAGCTCAGGACTACGCGCATCACGCTGAATTTTTCAAACCGGACGTGCAGCGCTCCGAATTGCTTAGCCGTGACGGAGAGCATTTCCGCGTGTACTTTCCATTTTACCGGCACGCCATCGTCACCGCCATCTACAACACGGAGTTCGATATTGAGTTCACCCAAAGCGACCCCGCGCATGTTTACTCTTTTGCGAGAGCGGTGCGCATCGCAGAGGTGCGAAATCCCGGAGAAAAAGACGAACGCGAACTCCCGGTGGGCAACGACCGCGGATTTTTGTGGCGACTGGACCTTTACACGCGGTATGTGGAGGCGGAGGACGGGGTGTATGTTCAGATCGAGTTCCTGGGATTGAGCCGCAGCGTACCGGCCATCTTTGCCTGGCTGGTCAATCCTTACGTCCATTCCGTTCCACGCGAGCATTTGACGAATTACATGGGCCAATTGAGGAAGGCCGTTGCCGGTGCGGCGATGGAGAAGCAGGATGCCGGCGGCCGCTACAGGGGCAAGCGGGGCAACCTGAAGGTTGCCGCTCCGTCAGAAGGTGGCGCGGGCGGCGATTTGGCGGATTTCGGCGTTTTCGATGATGCGGCGGCGGAGTTTCTCGACGGTGGCTTGCAACATGGCGCGGCCAATGTCGTGGCCGTGGACGTAGAGGTTGGGGAAGGGTTTGAAGAGGCGTCCGAGGGGCTGGATCAGGGCGTAGAGTTTGGGGAGGCTTGGCGAAGGCTTGGCGTCGATGAAGGCGGGGCGCCAGCAGTCGGCGTCGACGAGTTCGATCAGGTCCTGCTCGGTTTGCGCTTTGACGCGGGACCAGAACATGCGGCTGCCGGGCTTGGTTCCCTGCCCACTGATGTAATGGAAGGCCGCGCCGGGGCTTAGGGCCTTGAACATGTTGGCGGCGGCGAGCGTGTAGGAGTAGGTGATGGTGCGGTATTCCTCCTGGGAAACCTGCGTGGCGGAGATGCCGAGGCAGAACAGGCAGGCATCGACGGAGCGGAAGGCTTCTTCGATGGTCGCATAATTCAGAAAATCCTTGTGGACGAAGGTGCGCAGCTTGGGACTCGTGTGCATCAGCGGGCGGCGGGTGATGGCGCGCACTTCGTCGACGATGGAAGCGGCAATGCAGGCGTCAAGGACGGCTGCCCCTGCGGAACCTGTTGCGCCGAAGAGGAGAATTTTCATGCTGTGTGAGTTGCCGCTCGCGAGGACATTAGTGTTAGAGGACAGATTCGCTTAACCCAACGATTATGTCAAAGAGGCCCGGCTCAGAAGGCGGACCCTACGTCCTTTGAGGCTCGAAACGGCCAGGTTCCTCGTGGTTAACTCGCGGCAAGGGTGACTGCCTGTCGCCGTGATAACATCCTTCCGAAAAGGAGAAGCCGCGTGGCAATAACTGAAGCATCGCGTGAAAGATGGACAGTCAGACTTGCCTTCGCCGCGCTCTTCATTTCCTTGGTCGCCCTGGGCGTCACTTATCTACAGTGGAGATCCGCCGAGCGAGCAGCAGACATCGCCGACCATGCTCGAATCGACGCGAACAAGGCCTCCTCAGAGGCCCTTGCCGTGGCCGAGCGCGCCCGCGTGGACGCAGTAAATCTGGCGGAACGTCAACGAGCGGACGCGCAGATGACTCTCTCCGCGCAACGGAGGGACGCAGCAACCGCCCTTGAAGCCCAAACGGAACGAGCTGACCGCGCGAACGCGCTCGCCGACCGCAGCGCGAAAGCCGCGGAAGACACCGCCAAAACGGCAGCCCTGCAAGTTGAAGTGACCGAACGACCATGGATAAAGGTCAAGGCTACTCTCATCACTCCTCTGACATTCAATACTCCAGTTCAGGTCGGGGAAGTCGCGAGCGCCAAGGTTCAACTCTTATTAGAAAATACAGGGAAAACTGTCGCCCTCAACGTCTTGAGTTGGTCTGACATCTTACCGCTAGATCCCAGCGGCGGATACCGCGCAGCCCTGAAACGCCGGTCCGAATGGTGCGACGCCAATCGGCATCCAAACCCACAGGGACTCGCAGGATACTACGTCTTCCCCAACGATCCGTTTGTTGAAGTGCAGACTGTCGGGCCACCGATGAATCTGGTTTTTCAAGCGGTAAGTCAAAATACCGGCGGAATGAAAGGCAAAGTCGGATTTGTGTTGGTGGGATGTGTTAGTTATCGTGCTCCCCTACAAACCGAGGATCAATCGCGTCACGAAACCCGTTTCCTATATTACCTTGGCAATCCTGACCCAGCGGGCCTTCTCGTCCCCTTCGTTGAACCATCCGGAATCGCAAATCTTCAACTGGTCGCTATCCCAGATGGGTTTTCGGCTGACTAGGATAGGAGGTATTCGATGTCTTGTTCGCCATGACAAACTTTTGAAGCACCACCGATCCAGAGTCCCTGTATCCCAGGACCTGTCACTGAGGGGCGTAGATCTGGTAGAGCATGAGGTAGACGATTACGCCGGTGACCGAGACGTAGAGCCAGATAGGAAACGTGAAGCGCGCGATTCGGCGATGCATGGCAAAGCGACCGCTCAGTGAGAAAAAAAACGTGGTGAGCACCATGGGCAGGGCGACGATGGAAAGGATGACGTGGCTGGCTAAGATGGATAGGTACGTGGTGCGCACCGCGCCGTGACCAGGGAAAATCGTGTCGCCATGCAGCGCGTGGTTCACGATGTAACTGACAAGAAAAACGGAAGAGAAGGCGAAGGCCAGCAGCATGCTGGTGCGATGCGCTTCGCGGTTGTGTTGTTTGATGAAATACAACCCCACGCAGAGGGTAATCGCAGACAATCCGTTGAGAACCGCGTTGAGGGCCGGCAGAAACATCCAGCGCCCAGCGAAATCGGCGGCGGCATGATGGACGTAGAGCAGCCACAGCAAAAATGACACGGCGAGGCCGCTGACTACGATGATCGTTCCAACCACGGGGCGCGGATTGATTTGAGCCTGTTCCATGCTGACTATTAAATCACAAAAGTCCTTTCCAAGGTCACGACGCTACTCTGACATCCGAACTAGCGCGGGAGTTTGTCGTACATCATTAGACCTAGCAGGATCGGAATATGTAAGACAGTCGCGTGCATCAGCCACTTGGCGCGCGTGTTGGTTTTGGCGTGGGCGGCCCACAGGCAGACCTGGACGAGGCCGGTGCAGGTGACGAGCGCGCCAAAGAAATAGAGCACGCCGGCGAAGCCCATGATGGCGGGCAGCAGGCTGACGGCGACAAGTGCGGCCGCGTAGAGAATGATCTGCCGGAAGGTGCGCTGGCCTTCCTTGTCGACGACGGGAAGCATGAGGATGCCGGCGCGGGCGTAGTCTTCGCGGTACATCCAGGCGATGGCGTGGAAGTGCGGGAATTGCCAGACGAACAGAATGGCGAAGAGGAGCCACGCGCCTGCGTCAACTTTGCCGGTGGCGGCGGTCCAGCCAATCATCGGCGGGATGGCGCCGGGGATGGCCCCAATGAACGTGGCCCAGACGGTGCGCTTTTTGAGCGGCGTGTAGGCGAGCAGATAGCTGAGGCACGTGAAGACGCCAAGGAAGCACGGCCAGAAACCGGCGGTGAGATAGAGATCAACGGCGCCGGCGAGCGAAAGAATAATGCCGAAGCGCAGGGCTTCCGCGGGGGTGAGCACGCCGGTGGGCAGCGGGCGAGAGGCGGTGCGGCGCATGTAGCGGTCGGATTCGCGCTCGATGTAGTGGTTCAGCGCGGCGGTGCCGGCGGCGATCATCATCGTGGCGACGATGACGTGGATCATGTGCAGCCAGCCGATGGGGCCGCGGGCGCCCATGTAATAGCCCGCGCCGGTGGTCATCAGAACGAGGAAAGACACGTCGGGTTTGGTGAGGGAGATATAGGCGCTGAGCTTGCCTGCCACGGCAGGCTTGCTGGGTTGCGCGAGGGCGGTGGCGCGGACTTCACTCATCAGGCGGGCACCTCATCTCTTGTGGTTGCAAAGGCAACTTCCCTTCTCCGCGGCACCAGGCGATAGCAGAACAAGACCACCAGGATCGAAATCGCGAAGAGGACTGCGCCGAAGACCGTGTGGATGACCGTGGTGACGACCACGGCGGGCATGGGCTGCGGATCGTTTACGGCTTGCATGCGCGTCCAGAGCGCTGCGATACCGAGTAGGAGCTGCACTCCTACGATGCCGTGGAGAAGGGCGCGGATGCGGGAAATTTCCGGGGAATTCGAGAAGCGCTTGCGAAGCTGGACGGCAGTCCAGGAGGCGACGAGCAGAACGCCCATGGCCCAGACGACGTGCGGCGTGGCGGGGCTGTATTTATGGCGAAAGGCGGCGCCAAGCGCGATCTGGAGAAAGATGGCGGCCGCGTTGAGGACAACGACGGTGTGAATTGCGGGCGTGGCCTTGTCCTCGTATTGCGGGCGATCGGAAACCCACCAGCGGCTGGTGACCACGGCGATGGAGACGAGCGTGGCGAACATGATCTGCGCCAGACAGGCGTGCATGACGGGCAGCCAGTAGTGGAGAAGTTTCAGCACAGTGAGGCCGCCGAGGATACCCTGCAGGATGACCCCGCCGACCGCGGCTACGCCGAGCCATTTCACCCACTGGCGATCCTCTTTGCGCCAGAGAACAACGGAAAGGATGACGACGAAGAGGCCGAGGATTGCGGCGATGACGCGATGGGAGTGTTCAAAAGCGATGCCGCCGACCATGGGTGGCGTGATGCTGCCGTAGGAGAGAGGCCAATCAGGCACAGCAAGGGCGGCGTCTTCGGAGGTAACAAGCGCACCGGCACAGAGGAGGAAGACCGCCCAGGCGACTACGAACAGAGCGAATTTATGGACACCAGAGTGAAACGTCGCTTTCATGAATTTCGGGCCCTATCCCGAAAGACAAATTATAGCGCACCAGCTAAAGCGATGCTGAGACCGCCAATCCTGAACCGCGGGGGAGTTTAGTACGGATGGAAAGCAAGAGGCAAGAGGGGACTTAACGCAGAGGGCGCTGAGGAAGCGCGCAGAGAGCGCAGAGAAGAGAAACCCAAGAGCACAGGCAGGAATGCCTCCGCCACGGGATCAGGCGGAGGTCGTGGTGGTTTGCGCGGGGTCGGGGTGGATTTCGGCGGCGCGAAGGACTAGTTGTTTGAGGCATTCGATGAAGAGGGGGGAGTCGCCTACGGCAGGCATCATGCGGAAGCGCTCGATGCCGGCTTTTTTGGCGTCGGCGCGGCCTTCGATGTTGATTTCGTGCAGGGTTTCGATGTGCTCGGTGACGAAGGAGATGGGCACGACGAGCATTTCCTTCACGCCTTCGTGGCCGAGTTTTTCGAGGGTGGCGACGAAAGAAGGCTCGAGCCACTTGGCGGGGCCGACCTTGCTCTGGAAGCAAAGAAGATGAGTGCGCGGCCAATTGGAAAATTTCTGCGCGCCGCTTTCGCAGACCAGGCGCACGGTCTCTTCAATATGTCGCGGGTAGGGATCGCCGTTTTCGACGAGGCTCATGGGCAGGCCGTGAGCGCTGAAGACGAGATGAATGCGCGAGCTGTCGGGAAACTGGCGCAGGCACTTGCCGATGTTGGTGACGAGCGCCTGGATGTAAAGCGGGTGGTTGAAGAAGTGTTCGATGGTGCGCTCGGGGAGCGTGTCTGCGGGCGCGCCGTAGACGCGGCGCCATTCTTTCAGGCTACTGAGCGTGGTGGCGTAGGAATAGTGCGGGTAAAGCGGGAGAAGGACAAGTTCATCGAGGCGGTTGGCTTTTTTGATGGCGGCGACGGCGTCTTCGGTGAGCGGCTTCCAGTAGCGCATCGCGGTGACGGCGACGGGATCGAGGTACGGGCTGACAGCGGCGACGAGTTTGCTGCGCTGGCGTTCAGTGAGGATGGCGATGGGAGAGCGGCGGCCGATCTGGCCGTAACGCAGAGCGACGGGAGGAGTACGTTTTTTGGCGATATAGCGGGCGAGCGGGCCGCGGATGAAGTTAAGCGGGCCGAGCGGGATAATGTCGGGGTCGCGGAAGAGGTTGCGGAGGAAGGGTTCCACGGCGGAGAGAGAGTCGGGGCCGCCGAGTTGGAAGAGGACGATGCCGACGCGTTTTTTGGATTGGGGAGTCATGGTTGTTTTTGCGATTCCCTTTCTTTGGCGCGATTGGGTGGTTGAGTGTCAACCGTGAAAGCGGAAGCTTTGCCTGCCCGCCGCAGGCAGGCTTCCGCACTCCAAAGGTTATTTGGCGCGGGGGAGCGAGTTTTTGAGGCGGTCGAGTTCGGCGCGGAGGTTGGAGGTGCGTTTGGCTATGGTCAAATAGAACACGAAGAATACGCCCCAACCGATGACGTAAGCGGCGAACACACTGTCGAGATTTTTCATTGGGCCTCCAATTCACGAGCAAGAAAATCGGCTTCGGTCTGCATTTTTTCGAGAGCGTAGCGCTCGGCGACCAGGAAGAGCATGAAGACGTGCATGGCCAGCGCGGAAAAGAAAAAGACGGCCTTCATGGTGGGGTCGAGGCCGGAGCCCTGGCCTCCCATGATGACTGGCTGCGGGTGCTGGGTGCGCCACCAGCGGATGGCGCCGAAGACGAGCGGCACGTCGAGGAAGGCGAAGATGCCGAAGAGAGAGCTGAGCAGGGCGCGGCGGTCGGGCTCGTCGATGAGCGTGCGGAGTAGCAAATAAGAGACGTAAAGGAGCCAGAGGACGAACGTGGAGGTGAGGCGGGCGTCCCAGGTCCACCAGATGCCCCAGACGGGATGCGCCCAGATTGGGCCGGTGATGAGCACAACTGTGGTGAAGGCGAGGCCGACTTCGGCGCCGGAAACGGCGAGCCAATCGTATCTCTGATCGCGCTTCCAGACATAGAGCAGATTGCCCATGAAGCACAGGAAGAAGGCGGTGAATCCTGACCAGGCGCTGGCAACGTGGAAATAAAAGATGCGCTGGATGAGGCCCATGGTGCGCTCTTCTGGAGCGATGAAGAAAGACGCATAGGCGGCCGCTATTACCAACAGGATGGCGACGCCGCCGAAGATGATGCGCTTGGTCATGCCGATTATTCCTCCAGAAGATATTCGCCGAAAAGCCATAGCGCCGTCAAAAAGACGATGTCGAAGACGGCGAGGAAGGCGATTCCCTTCCCTTTGACGATGGGCTCGCGTTCGAAAAGGCTGACGGTGACGGTGGCGCTGACGACGAGAACCGGCGTGAGCAGCGGCAGCAATAACAAGGGGAGTAGAAGTTCGCGCATGCGGGCTTGCGCGGAGATGGCGGAGAGCGCGGTGCCGGCGACGGAGATGCCCAGGCTGCCGAGGAAAAGCACGAGGATGAGCCAGTGAAGTTCGGGGAGGACGGGGACGTTGTAAAAGATGGCGAAAAACGGAAGCATGATGAGCTCGGTGAGGAGGAGGAAGAGCGTGTTGGCGACGAGCTTGGCGAGGAAGATGGAGAAGGGGTCGCTGACGGCGAGGCGGAGCGAGCTGAGCGTGTCGTTATTTTGCTCGCGGAGGAAGCAAGGCTGCAACATCAGCGAGGCGGCAAACAGGATGGCGAGCCAGAGCAGGCCCGGTCCGAATTCGCGCGACTCTTCGGTGGTGGGGCTGATGGCGAAGCTGAAGAGAATGAGGACTACGAGAATGAAGACGACGGTGGTGGTGAGGAGTTCGCGGGAGCGGAATTCGGTGCGAAGTTCCTTGCTGAGGAGGACCCCGGTGTTGGAGAAGAGGCTCATGGCGGCGGCTCAGGCGGCTCCAAAGGCGAGGATGTCGTGGAGCGAAGCGCCGGTCTTGGTGTCGGCGATGACGTTGCCGGCATCGAGGCGCACGGCGCGCGTGGCGAGTGAGGAAATTTCGGATTCGCCGTGGAGGCTCATGACGATGGTGCAGCCGGCGCGATTGAGTTCGCGGAGAGAGTTGGCGAGCCAGGTGATGCCGAGAGGGTCGAGGCCGGTGGCGGGCTCGTCAAGGAGAAGCACAGAGGGGCGGTGGATGAGCGCGCGGGCGATGGCGATGCGCTGGCGCATGCCGCGGGAAAACGTGCGGACAAGAGAGGCGCGGCGCTCGTAGAGGCCGACTTCGCGGAGTAGATCTTCGGCGCGGGCGACGGGCGATTCGACTTTTTGCAATCTGGCGAAGAGGAGGAGATTTTCCTCGGCGGTGAGTTCGTCGTAGACCATGGTGCTGTGGCCGACGTAGCCGGGGCGAGGATTGCCGGCGAAATCGGCGGTGCTGCCGGGAAAGGAGAGTTTTCCGGCGGTCGGGCGGACGAGTTGTCCCGCGATGCGCAGAAGCGTGGTCTTGCCGGAACCGTTGCGCCCGGCGAGGACGGCGTATTCCCCGGCGGAGATTTCGAAAGTGACACGGCGGAGAGCGAAAAGTCCTCCATAGCGTTTATCGATGCCCTCAAAGCGGAGACCGGTCGGCGATAATATGAATGGAGCCACGATTAAATTGTTTGGCGCGGCTCCGCTGGAGCGCGAGGAGGGACGCGCGGGTGTTTTGGTTACTGCGAAAACTTAGAGGCCTTCTTAAGAACCCCCAAGCGCACAGCCAGGAATGGCTGTGCCACTGGCGGCGGCCGTTGCAAAATCAGCTACGGCATTCAATTCGTCAGCCGCGAACGAGGTTGCGGAGGAGGTTATCGACGCGTGATTTTTCGCGGGCGTAGTCCTCCTCGGAAATTGTGCCGGCCTGCTTGCGCAACTCCAGGCGAAACACTTCTTCTTTCAAAGAGTCGAGGTTGGCGTTGACGGATTCCTTGACGGCTTCGACGCCGGCCTGTTGTCGCGCGGCTTTGGCTGCTTTTTTCGATTTCGCCGGAGCCGCGTCTTCGCGGTCCGCTGCGGGCGCCATAACAACTTGCTTGCGTGAAAGCAGAATCGCACCGAGCGCGAATAGCGCGACGAGGCCGAAGAGCAGCGGCCATTTGAGATCGTCAATGCGCGGCGGAGCGAGATCCACTTGCGGCCCCTGCGTGCGGGAATTCCCTTCCTGCGCCGGCTGCTGGCCCTGACCGTCCGCGGCTTCAGCGGCTTGCGGCGATCCAACGCCCGAAATCGAAACGGTGAGAGCGCCTTTGGCGGCGAGCGCGGCGTGGAGAAAAACATTCATGCCTTGTTCCTGGCCGGCGGCGCTGATGCCGTCCCCGGTGAGGGTGACGCCGGGAGGGGCGACGAGAAGCATGCGCATGCCCGCATAAACAGCGGGAAGTTTCAAGCTCGCGGAATTGCCCGGATACGGAAGCTCGTACGAGAGGCGAATATTTGTTTCACCGGGATGGAACGCATATGCGATGGCGTAGAGGCCTTTGCCCTTGTCGATGGAGGCTTGCGGGACATCCATGCCAAGAGAACCGGTGGCAGAAACATTCTTAAGCGCGGCCTTGTCCGGGACGGCGAATTCAAAGTTGCCTTCGGTGCGGAAATAGGCGACGGGTGGATTGGAGTCGTTCTTGATGTTGTACTCTTCGGCGCCGATCAGCTTGCCGTCATGTGGCTGAAAGATGATGACGTGAGAGGCGGGAAAGATAACCTTCGGATCCTTGGTGACGTCGAAGACTTCCACATCCACCTGCGGGCGGCCCGGCGGAAGAAACGCATTAAAGCTGACGCCCTGATAGGTGGCACGGACGAGGACGGGGCCGGTGCCGATGGCGTCATTGGTGGCGGTAAACTGGCCCTGGGCGTCCGTTTTGACGGAGGCGAGAAGCGCCATGCCCGCGGTCGGGCTGAGCAGATCGACGTCCGTGTTGGGAATCGGCTTGCCGGTGGTGCGATTGATGACCGAGCCGTGAACGGTTCCGGCAGAGGATACGGAGGCGGCGAAAAGTGCGGTGAGGCCGGTGGTGAGAAGGCGCGGCCAGAAAGCCTTCATCGAGCGCTCCGCCCGCCTGCCGAGGCAGGGTCCGCGGCGGCAGGACGAGCGGCAGGACGCGGGCGGCGAATCTGCGATTCGGTGACCTGCTCGATTTCCGCGAGGACGAGAGCAGCTTCGTTCTCCAGGGTGACTTTCATGGTTTCGTAATCGCCTTCGGAGTATTTTCCGGCGCGATATTCGAATTTGAGATCGCGCAGGTTGTCGTAGATGGTATCGCGGCGCTCGAGGAGTTGATCGAGCTTTGTGCGGTGAGGCGCCAGGTCGGAGGCATCCGGCTGAATGTAAAAGATGAAGAGAAATACCGCGGCGGCAAGGCCGAGGCAAGCGCCGATGATGGCCCATTCGGCGGGAGCGGCGAACAGCATTGCGAGCATGAGAGGGGGCATGGGGCTAGTCCTCAGTGTCCCGGTCAGCCTGGGAACGAGCGCGTTCGTAAGCCTCGGGTGAAATGTGTACGCCCGCGGGAGCGACGGCGGCCGGAGCAGGCGCTTGTTTGCGCCATTTGTTGATGAAGAAGAGGACGATGGCGGCGCCGACCAGAAAATAGAAGATGGGCATGAGCCACGCGACGAGGCTGAAGCCGGATTTCGGAGGCTCGGCGTAGACGGTGGTGCCGAATTCCTGGACCAAGGCCTGCGTGATTTTATCTTCGGAGTCACCGTGGTTCACCATGGCGCCAAGTTCCTTAAGCATGGAGGTGGACACAGTGCAGCCGACGTGATTGCACTGCGTGAGGACCTGGCCGCAGCCGCACATGCATTGGAACTTGCCGCCGATTTGTTTTACCCGGTCGGCCTGCTGCTGCGCGAGAAGGGGCAGGACGGCGAACGCAACGATCAGGAGTAGCGGAGCGACTACGCGTCGATTAATCATGGCCCTCACGCAGCGTTACCGAAGGATTGAGGGCCTGCGCGATGGGTGAAGAAGCGGTTTGCGGTACGGCCGCTACGGCGAGCGTAGCGCGGCTGTTGGGCATGAGCGCCAGAAGCGTGCCCATGACGACCCAGACGCCGCCGAGCCAAATCCATTTCACCAGCGGATTCAGGAACGCGTGAATGACGGGAGTGTTTGTGTCCGGGTCCATGCCGGCAAAAACCACATAAACATCTTCGCGGAGAGTCGAATAGATAGCCACCATGGTGCCGTTCTGCTGATCGCGGCCCTGAAACGCACGCTTTTCAGGATAGAGCATCATGAGCTGCTTGTTGTCTTTCAGGACCTCTACAATCATGCGCTGCGCCGTATAGTTTTTCTCCGGCTTGGTGTCCGCACTTTGCAGGACAAGGGTGTAGGGACCGAGTTTCATCGAATCGCCCAGATTCATCGTGCGCTGCACATCGGTGTTGAAAGCGGACCCGGCCAGGCCGATGAAGATGAGGACCATGCCGAAATGCACGACGTAGCCGCCATAACGCCGCGTGTTGCGCATGGCGAGTTCGTGAGCGCTCATCAGCAGGCCCATACCGGTGCGCGCGGAAATAACTTTGGCGCCGCGGTAGTACTCCATGACGATCGTCCAGAACACGAAGCCGCAGAGGAAAAGGCAGACTAGCGAGTAGGCGTTTCGATAGTCAAAGACATAGGCGAGGACGGCGAAGAGAAATCCGAAGAGCAAGGGCCAGCCAAAATTGCGCTTTAGGCTGTCCGCGGAAGTTTTCCGCCAGGCGAGCAGCGGGCCTACGCCGGTGAGGAAAAGAAGGGCCAGGCCGATAGGAATCATTATCTTGTTGAAGAACGGAGCGCCGACGCTGATGCGGGAGGGCGTGAACCAGTCCGTAAATACCGGAAAAAGGGTTCCGGAAAGAACGGCGATGCAAGCGACGAGGAAGAGCAGATTGTTAAACAGGAAGCTGGATTCGCGGGAGATCATGGAATCGAGCTGATTTTCACTCTTCAGGTAATCGCGATTCTTGATGTACGCCACGAAGCAAACGACAAGCGTGAGGCCAAGGAATCCGACGAACCACGGGCCGATCTGCGAATTGGCGAACGCGTGCACAGAACTGACCACGCCGCTGCGGGTGAGAAAAGTTCCCAGAATGCAGAGCATAAAGGTGCAGAAGACCAGCCAGACGTTCCAGACCTTCATCATGCCGCGCTTTTCCTGCATCATCACGGAGTGAAGAAAGGCAGTGCCGGTGAGCCACGGAAGCAGCGAAGCGTTTTCGACGGGATCCCAACCCCAGTAGCCTCCCCAGCCGAGAACGGCGTATGCCCAGTGCGCGCCAAGAAGGATGCCAACGGACTGGAAGCACCAGGCGATCATGGTCCACTTGCGGGTGAGATGAATCCATTTTTCGCCAGGGTAACGAGCGAGCAATGCAGCGAGGGCGAAAGCGAATGGGATGGTGAAACCCGTGTAGCCGGAATAGAGATTCGGCGGGTGAATGACCATCTCCGGATATTGCAGGAGAGGATTGAGGCCGTTGCCGTCCATGCGCGTGAAGGGTTCGAGCACTCCGCTGGCGTTGACCGTCGCGAGCGTTTTGAAGGGGCTTTCGACAAAGTTGTTCAGCGTGAGAAAGAAAGTCTGGACGCCGGCAAGGACCACGCCGACGTACGGCATGAGCTCGCCATTTTTATTGCGATAGGCGATGAGAACCGAAATGACGTAGACCGAGAGGAGAAAGCTCCAGAAGAGCAGCGAGCCTTCCTGGCCGGACCAGAGCGCGGCCACTTTGTAGAAAGCGGAGAGATCGCGATTGCTGTGGGAGACGACGTAAGCCTGAGAAAAATTATCGGTGAAGAGGAGATACTCAAGACTGAACGTGGCGATGAAGATCAAAACGCAGGTGGCGATGCCGGCCTGACGCGTGCTTTTCACCAGCAACGGATGACGGGTGATGATCGCGGCGATGCCGCCGACCAAGGCGTAGACGGCGCAGACAAACGCGAGCAGGAGCGTAAACGAACCGAATACATCCATAATGCTTCCGCCTCTCCCCGAGGATTTTCGACTGGTGCGTTACATGCTGCTTCGCTGGGTGGTGCCGGCCGGGGCCGGCTTGTCTCCACCCGGAGCGGCTTCGTACTTGGAAGCGCACTTGGCCTGAACATGTTCGGCGACAAAGCGGCCGTCGGAGCCGGGACGTCCTTCGACGAGAGCCTGCGATTTGTCTTTGAAGGTGTCGGGCAGCGGGTCGCTGCCAACGTAGGTGATGGGGAGGGTTTTCCCCTGCTCTTCCAGCGTGAAGTCCACGCGGCCCGAGCCGCGCTTGATGCTGCCTTCAGCGACTGTTCCCGCGAGGCGCATGCGATGAGCGCGCTCCGAGGCGCTCAGTGTCTGATATTCCGCGATGGTGTGGTAGTAGGTCTTGCTCTCGCCATAGCCTAGCCAAGCAAGAAAAGACATGGCAACCACGATCACTCCGATGCCAACGCCGAATTTTGCCCGATTCTGCACAAATCACCCCTAAAGGAGAGGTTCCAAAGGACATCTTACCATACCCCAATGTTCCAACGTGCCACAGTTAGTCTGGGTTAGGCGGTCACGAATCTCAGTGATGCAAGCCACGGGTGTTCCTAAGTCCCCTGCGCGGCAAGGGCTGGGAGGGCCGCGCGAAAGGCGGCGATCTCGTCGGGCGAGGGAGGCACAGCGTTTTCCGAAGCCGCCAGCGGCGTGTAAACAACGGGACAGCCGAGGGCGGATTCGGAGAGTTGCGGCAGAAAAGGTTGGAGGTCCTGAGAGAGAACGAGGACGCGTTTCGGCTTTAGTGAGCGGCGGATCCTGGCGACGGCTTGAGGGAGATGATGATCCAACAGATCGACGGCTTCGGTGGGCTTGGTGCCCGGTGCTACGGGACACTCGAGAAGATAGGCGAGGAACAGGCCGCGTTTTTGGAAGTCGGCAAGGGCTTCTTCGTTGGACTTCCCTGCCGTGGAGATGGAGAGAGCGGAGAGGAGATCGCCGGCGAGGCCGGTGAATGGCGACTCGGGCGAGTAGAGAAATTCGGAATCAGCATCCGGGGCAGAAGCGGCGAGCAGGAGGGCCTGGATGTGAATGGGGCGGAAACGCGTGGCCCATTCGAGGCGCTGGAGGCGGCGGGCGATGTGGTCGGTAGAGGCAAGTTGGCCGCAGCCATCGCAAGGCAAAAGTGTGGGAATGGCCATAGACAAAAATGGTAGAGCAAGGAGCAAACGGAGGCAAATGAGCAAAAACAAGGTTGGGGTATAGGAAGGTGGGGCGGCTGCGAAGCCGGGATGGTTTAGGGGTAATTCTGCCGCGCAACCGCACCGTTGGTTTCCTATGGACCCGTACGACGGAAGGAAGTTGCGGAGGACTGTGCTTGCGCGTTGTGGAGAAATTGTGCGGCGGGATTTAAGCCGCAAAAGTGGAAACTGAGCTTCCGCACTCAAACAAAAGGGCGGCCCCAGCCTAAATGAATAACTCGAAATTGACGTGAAAGAATTCGGCCAGTTTTCTTGCCTGAGCTTTGCTGATGGCTCGTTTGCCGTGGAAGACCTCGGAGGTAATGCCTTTAGATCCGAACACTTTCCACAGGTCTTTTTGGGTGAGTTTTCGGGCTTCCATTAAATGCCTCAGAGTCTGCTGTGGACTTGCCTTGCGAATCGGATAGCGGCGCTCTTCATATTCGTCAACGAGGACGGTCAGGAGTTCCGCAAGCTCCTTTTCTTCCGGCGATGTGTCCTCACGTTCATCCAAGTGAGTGAGTTGTTTAGTCACAAGTGCGAGTTTCTCATCTGTGCGGATGATGCAGGGAAGTGTTCGCTCCAGGAGGAGCGCATACGTATTCTCGTCAATATCCGTTTTTGTAATTCTCATGGAAGCAGCCTGTCGGACGCGCCGCCGTTCACACTTGTCAACGGGAGGATTACCGCGACTTATCCGGGTGAAGTTTCGGAAGGTCTCCGGGCGTAACGCCCGCGTAAATCTTATGGCGATAGTCGTTCATCTGCAACTTACCCGTTTGTTCTTCTTCATCAGCCTTGAGCGTAACAAATACCTTGCCATGCCCATCCTCAAATCTGACCTCCCTGGACGCGAAGGATGCTAGGAGATCGCCTCCTTTCTTGAAGATATTGAACTGGTCCCCAACAAGAATGGATTCCACATCTCCATTCTGGTCCAAAAAGCGCAGCGCCGGCCCTCCCTCCAAAATGGCCAGTTCAGCGCGCAAACGCCCAGCATCATCGCGGAGTTCAAATTTCTGAGCTTGCATAACTTGACTGCCAGTTTTCTGTGCCCACGCGGCAGTTGTCATCGCGAGGGCAACGAACACAACCCCGAGCCACTTTAGTCGGCGATTTTGCAACTCAAGTCTCCGGATTCTCTTCTCCAAATCTTCAAATTCACGGTTCATGCCATTCTCCTAAGTCCATAGTTGCAGTACCTAGCAAAGCAGCGTGTAGGGCGCGCCCCATTGGGGTTACTTGGAGACGGTGGCGTCGGAGGGGAGCTTGGAGCGGAGGCACCACTTCAGCTCCTGGCTCATTTCGGTGACTTCCATGCCGGGCATGACGATGAATTTGCAGGAAAGCATTTCGCGGGGCTCGTCGTCATCGGGAAGCTGGCAGGTGACGCGGCAATACTGGCAATCCTGATTCCAGCAGAAACGTCCGTAGGGGATGGTTTCCGGGCTAATGAACTGAAAGCAGCGCAGCAAGGAATTGCGTTCCGGCACCTGGAACTTCTTGCCAAAGATGGTGATCTCAACCAGTTTTTCGTACGGGCGGAAAGGTTCCGACATGATGGCTCTGTCCTTTGTTGACAGCTTGCAACGCGGCTCTGAGTCCCCTGAGCTGGTAGTGGTGCGGTGCATATTCAGATTAGTGCGGGGGAATGCGTGGAACAACGAAACGATGTAGCAGGCGTAGCGAAAGCGGTACGGGGTAGGAAGAGGGGGACAAGCGGCGCGGGAGCATCTCTGCCTGGTACGCCAAGCTCACGTTCGCCGCGAAGTGGTCCATCCGGGTGTGCTAGCCGATTCTAAGCCTTTGAAATGATGTGTATCGCAAAGCGGCACCCGGCATTCCCCATCTTTTCCACTCGCACCACATGGCCGTGTTCTTCAGCGTTCGCCGGGCCGCCCGCACGGTCATTGCGGGTCAAATAGACTTCCATCCCGACATAATACTGGTTCGATGAGCTCTCAAGTTGCAGACCGCTCCGTGAAAAGTCCACGGTCGTGCAAGTCTCCGCCGGGTATTGCGAATTCAGCGGGCGAATATGAATCGTCTGTGAACCACGGACTCTCGGGTCACTTCGTATAACGGCGCTGAGCCGCGGGATGGCGCGGGTAAACGAAAGAAGGGGAACTAAGAGCAGGCATGTGGTCAGCGCGTACAACCCAACCCCGGGACTTACCACAAACGAATTGGCCATCAGAATCCGCGCGCCCAACGCCGAATCCCCCGGCGAGTTAAGTTCGGCCATGCTCATCAACATTTCGGTCCAGGACTGCACGTCGGAGCTCAGTATCATCACGTGCAGACCGGCAACCGCGGCCAAACAACCTCCCGCCAAGCTAAGCAGCGCAAACGCCTTCTTTAAAAAAAACAAATCCATCAGCGCCAAGAAAGCGAAAGCTAGTGCGCCGAAGACACACCATGGAAGAATCGGCGCGATCCGTAAACTGAAAGGCATCGGCACGGGCCCGGGTGTCGCAGGTGTTGCTGCCACTGGGCTGGCGGAAGCGCCGCTATCCGGAGAAGGCTTTACAGGTGCGGCAACCCGGAGCTCGGATTGCAATTGAGTTATCCCGGCGTGGATGTCAAAAGCGTCGCTGGCTCGGGCGCCATTGGGATCATGCAGTCTAACAAGCGGTTCAAAGGCCATCAGCAGGGCAATACAGAGTAGCAAGCCGAATCCGATCCGCTCCACTTTGTAACTCGAGAACGTCATTGATCCCCCTTCGACACTCTCAGGTCGTCCTTGAAAACTTTCGAAAGGATTGGAAAGCCGATACTGAAATATTGCCTGAGAATTCTTGCCCTACACGGAATAAAGCTGCGGCTATTGACGCAAAGTAAACCCCTCAAGCTTGGTAGAAGTGGAATTTGGGACGCCTGTCGATTGATGGATCAAGAAGAATTTTGGAGCTGCGGGCGGGCAGGATGTCGGCTCTCGGTCAGGCGCCGAGGTCGAAGAATTGGCACATGTGGCGAAATTTCTGATAGCGGGCGTGGAGGAGTTCCTTGATGCCCTGATTGGAGAGGATCAGGAGCTGGCGCTCGAGCGTGTCGCCGAAGAGTTTGGCGGCGGCTTCGTAGTCGCTGTGGGCGCCGCCGTCGGGTTCGGGGATGATCTCGTCGACGATGCCGAGGTCCTTCAGATCCGTGGACATGATTTTCATGGCGATGGCGGCGGTTTCCGCTTTGGTGGAATCGCGCCAGATGATGGACGCGCAACCTTCCGGTGAGATCACGGAATAGAAACCGTTCTCAAGAATGTTGACGCGGTCGCCGACGGCGATGGCCAGCGCACCGCCAGAGCCGCCTTCGCCGGTGACGGTGACGATGATGGGAACGGGGAGACGCGCCATCTCGCGAAGGTTGCGGGCGATGGCTTCGCCCTGCCCGCGCTCTTCGGCGTCAATGCCGGGATAGGCGCCCGGAGTGTCAATGAAAGTGAGAACGGGGCGGCCGAACTTTGCGGCGAGTTCCATGATGCGAAGCGCTTTGCGGTAGCCTTCCGGTTTGGGCTGGCCGAAATTGCGATCAATGCGCTGCTTGGTGTCGCGTCCTTTTTGATGGCCGATGATGGCGACGGGACGCCCGCGGAACTTTGCGAGGCCGGTGATGAGCGCTTTATCGTCGCCAAAGCCGCGATCGCCGTGGAGCTCGACAAAGTCGGTGAACATCAGATTGATCCAGTCGAGAGTGTAAGGCCGCTGGGGATGGCGGGCAATTTGGGCACGCTGCCATGGGCCGAGGTGAGTGTAAAACTCGCGGCGGAGTTCGAGCACTTCCCTTTTCAGGCGCTCGACTTCGACTTCGCTCTCGTCGGTGGAGGCGAGGCGGCGCAACTCCCCGACGTCTTTTTCGAGGCGCTCGATCTCGCGCTGACGCTCAAGCGTCGTGGTTCCCTTTTTATCTTTTTGCGCGGCGCACATTACGCAACCCTCTGAATCGCCTGCTGGCCGCAGATGCGGCGGACGGCTTCCTCCAGCTCCGGCTTCACGCGGATGCGTTTCTGCGATTGCAGGGATGCCATGGAGCCGTCGGGGGAGACCAGTTCAAACACTATCGCAGTTGGGCCCGGGGTGCTTGCAAATAAATTTTCAAGCTGGTTCAAAGTCTCATCGTTGAGGAGGCTCACGTCGAGGCGCAGGCGGAACTCACTGGGGCCGGTGCGCTCTGCCACGTCTTCGAGGCGGCGGGCTTCCTGGAGGGAGAGGCGGGTGCCGGCTTCTTCAATTTGCACGCGGGCTTTCAGGAGCAGCGGCGCGCCGGGCTTCAGGATGCTTTCCAGGCGCGCGAAGCTTTCTGGGAACGCGAGGAGTTCCTGCACGCCCGTCATGTCCTGGATGGTGAAGATGGCCCAGCGGGCGCCTCTCTTGGAGCGCATTGGCCGCGTGCCAACGACGAGGGCGGCCACGGTGATTTCCTTGCCGTTGCGCTGGCCTTCGAGCTCGTCGAGCGAGAGGGTGCCGAGATCCTTGAGGCGCGAGGCGTATTTTTCGAGCGGGTGACCGGAGACGTAAAAGCCGAGCATGGCGTATTCGCTGGTGAGGCGCTCTTCCTCGCTCCAGGGGGGAGCGTCGCGCAACTCGAAATGAACCTTGGGTTCGGCAGCGGCGCCGCCGAAGAAGAGTCCGTGCTGGCCGGATTCCTTGGCGCGGGCGGCGCGCTGGATGGCGTTGATGGCTTCGTCCACGGAAGCGAGCATGCCCTCGCGGGGGCCGAGCGAGTCCATGGCGCCGGACTTGATGAGGCTTTCGAAGACGCGCTTGTTGAGGAAGCGGGACTCGATGCGCTCGCAGAATTCGTAGAGCGATTTGAACTCACCCTGGCTGAGGCGGGATTCGCGGATGGCCTTGGCGGTGTTTTCGCCAACGTTCTTGATGGCGGCGAACCCGAAGCGGATGGAATCGCCGACCGGCGTGAAGTAGAGATCGCTTTCGTTGACGTCAGGCGGAAGGATCGAGATTCCCATGCCGCGGGCTTCGTTGATGTACTTCACCTGCTTTTCGGCATTGCCGGTTTCGGAAGTGAGCAGCGCGGCCATGAATTCGACGGGGTAGTGCGTTTTCAGATAGGCGGTCTGGTAGGCGAGGAGAGCGTACGCGCAGGAATGTGACTTGTTGAAACCGTAGCCGGCAAACTCTTCCATCAAATCGAAGATGCGCACGGCTTTCTTTTCGGCGATCTTATTTTTCTCGCAGCCAGCGAGGAATTTGGCGCGCTGCGCGGCCATTTCCTCTTTTTTCTTTTTGCCCATGGCGCGGCGGAGAAGATCGGCTTCGCCAAGGGAGAAGCTGGCCAGGAGGTTGGCGATTTGCATCACCTGCTCCTGGTAGAGGATGACGCCGTACGTTTCCTCGAGAATTTCTTTGAGCTGCGGGAGTTCGTAGGCTACTTTCGTTTTGCCGTGCTTGCGGTTGATGAAGTCGTCGATCATGCCGCCCTGGATGGGGCCGGGGCGATAGAGGGCGTTGAGCGCGGTGAGGTCTTCGATGCGCGTGGGCTGGTAGCGGCGGAGAATGTCGCGCATGCCGTGGGATTCAAACTGGAAGATGGCGGTGGTTTCGCCGCGAGCGAAAAGTTTATAGGTGGCTTCGTCGTCGAGGGCGAGATTATCAATGTCGAGTTTGACGCCGCGATTCTGCTCGACCATTTTGACCGTGTCGTGGAGAACGGTGAGCGTGGTTAGGCCGAGAAAATCCATTTTCAGCAGGCCGATGCGCTCCAACGCGTTCATGTCGTACTGGGTGGTGATTTCGTCGCGATTGGTCTTGTAGACGGGGACAAGCTCGGTGAGCGGCTGCGGCGAGATGACCACGCCGGCGGCGTGTGTGGAGGCGTGGCGCGCCAGGCCTTCGAGGCGCAGGGCTACGGCCATGAGGTCTTTGAGCTTTTCGTCGCTGTCCACGGCGGATTTTAGCTGCGGCGCTTCTTCCAGAGCGGTTTCGAGCTCGATGCCGAGCGTGGTGGGAATCATTTTGGCGAGGCGGTCGACTTCGCCGTAGGGGATATCCATGGCGCGACCGACGTCTTTTACCGCGGCTTTGGCGGCCATGGTGCCGAAGGTGATGATCTGGGAGACGTTTTCGCGGCCGTATTTGCGGGTGACGTAGTCGATCAGTTCGCCGCGGCGGCGCATGCAGAAATCGATATCGATATCGGGCATGGAGACGCGCTCGGGATTGAGGAAGCGCTCGAAGAGCAAATTGTATTGGAGCGGGTCAACGTCGGTGATGCGCAGCGCGTAGCTGACGAGGCTTCCGGCGGCGGAGCCACGGCCGGGGCCGACGGGAACTTCCTGCGCGCGGGCGTAATGAATGAAATCCCAAACGATCAGGAAGTAGCCCTCGTAGTGCATCTTCTTGATCATTTCGATTTCTGACGAAAGACGGCGCTCGTAATCCACGAGCGGGTGGTGGAGGGCGCCCTGCTGCGAGAGGCGTTCGAGGAAAGGCACGCGCTCGGCAAAACCTTCGCGCGCCACTTTTTCGAAATAGCTGCCCGGCGTGTGGCCTTCGGGAACTTTGAATTCGGGCAGCGCGTTGGGGATGCGTTCGATTTTGACGTTGCAGCGTGCGGCGATATCCACGGTGCGGCTGAGGGCGTCGGGAAGTTCGCGGAAGACCTTGGCCATTTCTTCGGCAGTCTTGAAATAAAACTGGTCGGTGGCGAACTTCATGCGATTGGTGTCGCTCATGGTCTTGCCGGTCTGGATGCAGAGCAAGACTTCCTGAGCGTGCGCGTCGCTGTGGTGCAGATAGTGGCAATCGTTGGTGGCAACGAGAGGGATGCCGGTTTCCTTGGAGAGGCGGACGAGGTCTTTGTTTACGCGCTGCTCGATTTCGAGGCCCTGGTCCTGGATCTCGAGGAAGAAGTTGCCTTTGCCGAAGATGTCGCGAAGGCGATAGGCATTCTCGCGGGCGAGATCGAATTTTTCATCGACCACCGGTTCTGTGACCGGGCCGCGGAGGCAGGCAGAGAGAGCGATGAGACCTTTGCTGTGCTTGGACAGCAGGTCGAGATCGATGCGCGGCTTGTAATAGAAGCCTTCGAGGAATCCGGCGGAGACGAGTTTGATGAGATTGTGGTAGCCCTCGAGATTTTCGCAGAGGAGAACGAGATGGTTGCTGCCGCGGGAGCCGGGCTCCAGTTCGCCGCGGTCGCCGTTGGTCACCGGAGCGGGTTTTTCGCCGCGGTCGTGGCGGCTGCCTTTGGCGACGTAGACTTCGCAGCCGATGATGGGCTTGACGTCGCGCTTGCTGGCTTCATAGAAAAAATTGGCGGCGGCGAAAAGATTGCCGTGGTCGGTGATGGCCACTGCGGGCATCTTCTGGCGGGAGGCTTCGTCGAGAAGCTCGCCCGTTTCGCACGCTCCGTCGAGAAGGCTGAAGTCGGTATGAACGTGGAGATGAACAAACTGGGGATTGCCCATGGAAGTTGATTGTAAAACGCGGGGATGCGAAATGCGAACGGGATTGTGAGATTTGCACAGGGGGATAGGCGCGGGTGATTCGGGACGCGTGCGAGGATATTTGCATTTTGCGCGAGGAATCTCCCGCACCTACGGCGCTTGGTTTGGCGGGCGATGAGATCCCAGGCCTCGCTGCCTGGGCTAATTTCTGCCGCGCCTCCGGCGCTTAAGAGCGGACGACCGAGGATCGAGACGATGTGCTTTTCCGAAAGTTTGGGTGTGAACGTTTAGTGCGTAAAAGCGGAAGCTGCGCTTCCGCACTCCAAAGTTATTTTTTGGATTTGTGTTTGGCGGCGGCGGCTTTCATGCCGGCTTTGTGTTTTTCCCGGGCCGCGTGATGTGCTTCCGCGGCGGATTTCTTTTCGGCGGGAGTCTCAACGTGCTTTTCGGCTTTGGCCGGCTTCTTTTCTTTTTCCTTCTTCTTGGGAGCTTCCTTAATGCCGGAAAGCTTGCGCAGGATTTTCACGCGCTCTTCGGGAGTTTTGGCGCGGCCGTTCAGCTGGATAGCAAAAACGTCCTGCACAATCTGGTCGAACTTCGGGCCCCGTGGCATGCCGAGAGCCTCGAGCTCCGTCGCAACGATCGGCAGGGCCTGGCGGACCGGGCGCCACTTGTGGAGGAACGCCTTCAACTTGGAGAGCGCGGCGGAGTTGCTGGATTCGGCGAGAAGGTAGGCGACGTACTCCATCGAAATCTTTTCGATGTAGCGATAGGCATCGATGGGAGTTTTGGTTTTCTTTCCCGCGAGGTCTTTCTGGATGTCCAGCGCCTTCTCCGGAAACTTCTCGATGGCTTCAATTTCGGCGGAGCGGTAGCCGAGTTTGGAGAGAGTGTTGCTGAGTTCGCGATCCTTAAGGCGGCTGAGGATGGCCAGCAGCATCGGTGTGGCGAGCCGCGGGCGGAATCCGGCCATGTAAAGATCGTCGCGGACCTTGATAAGGTGGTTGATGGCGTCGTAGCCGGGATGTTTCTTGGCCAGGATCGGATGAACACGTTCGAGCAGATCGCCTTCTTCCCATTCCTTGAGGATCAATTGCGGGCGCTCTTCGCGGCTCAGGCTGCGCACTTCTTCGCCGGCGTCTTCGGGAGTGATGGTGAGCTGAAGTTCGCGCTCGATGGCGAGATTGAACCACTCCTGGGTGCGCGATTCGAGCTTGAACCCCATGCGAGCCGCAAGACGTAGTGCGCGCAAGAGTCGCACGGGTTGATTGGTGAAGCTGTGAATTGAAAGCGCGCGGACTTCGCCGTGTTCGATGTCGGAGAGGCCGTTGGTCGGGTCGAGAAGCAGACCGCGGGACGCGGGATTCAGGGAGATGGCGATGGCGTTCAAGGAAAAGTCGCGGCGGCGCAGGTCCTCCATGATGGTGGACCAGCGTAGTTCGGGGCGCGTGCCGGGGCGGACATAGTGTTCATCGCGCGCGGCGGAAATGCTGCCTTCGACGTCCCCGGCGAAAAGGAGCTCTACGTTGCGGAATTTTTCATCCTCAGAAAGAACTTTGGCGCCGCCCTTTTCGAGCTCGCGCGCCATCTTGGAAGGATTGCCTTCGACGGTGAAGTCGAGATCGCGCAGGTTGGCGCCGGTGATGAGGTCGCGAACGGTGCCGCCGGTCAGGTACACGTTGAATCCCATGACCGCGGCGAGCTCCTGCACGCGCAACATGGCCGCGCGTTGTTCCGGCGAGAGCCGGCTTTCCAACAGAAACATGTAATCAGGCATTGCGTTCCTTCCGCTTCAAAGTTGGCATTCACGCAGCGAATGCCATACCCGCGATGAGTCCTTCCCGACGCACTAGGCGCGGGGGTGATGCGCTTTATAAATCTGCTTCAGGCGTTCTTCCACGACGTGGGTGTAGATTTGCGTCGTGGAGATATCGGAATGCCCCAGCATGAGCTGGACGGAGCGCAGGTCCGCGCCGCCTTCCAGCAGATGGGTGGCAAAACTGTGCCGCAACATGTGCGGCGTCAAGGGGACGCGCAGTCCCGCTCGGCGTCCATAGGCGGAAAGGATTTTCCAGACGCCGACGCGGCTGAGGGTGCTGCCGCGGCGATTGATGAAGAGCGTTGGCGAGCTAACCTGCTTCCCTGCCGGCACGAGTTTCGGGCGGGCGTCGCGAAGATAGCGGTCCACGAGAGCCAGCGCTTTTTTGCCGATGGGAACGATGCGCTCTTTGTCGCCTTTGCCGATGCAGCGGACGCAGCCGACGGCGCGGTCGAGATCCATCACCCGGAGGCCGATGAGCTCAGAAACGCGAAGCCCGGTGGAGTAGAGAACGTCGAGCATGGCGCGGTCGCGTAGGCCGATAGGAGTTTTGTCGTCCGGCTGGACGAGGAGGCGCTCGATCTCTTCGAGGCGAAGATAGCCGGGGAGCGAGCGGCGGATTTTGGGCGATTCGAGATTGAGCGACGGATCGACGGTGATGAGATCCTGCGTCTGGGCGAAGCGAAAGAAATTGCGCAAAGTGACGAGATGCCGCGCGACGGTGCGGCTTTCGAGCTTCTGGCGGAAGAGGCTGGCGAGGAAATCCACCAGGTCGTCGCGGGTGACGCTTTCGAGGGTCAGCTTTTTCTTTTTTGCGTAGCTTTCGAACTTGACCAGATCGCGGCGATAGGCCGAAACCGTGTTCGCAGACAATCCCTTTTCCACGCGTACGTGCGTGAGAAACGACGCGATGGTATTGGAGATTTCCATCAGGAACCTGCCAATCCTTCCGCAGCGCCGGGGCGCCGCATCGCGATGCCGTAGACTTCTTCAATTTCGGGGCATTTGAAGAGCCAGGTCAGCCCGATGTACACCAGGGTGGCCCCCAAGATCATGGCGATAAATACCACGAGTTGGATGAAAAAGGCAGAGTTGAGGGTGTAGTTTGCGTAGTGATTGGCGACCAGGCAGCCGGCGCCCATAATGAGGCTGCAGACGGAAATTTTGCCGAGAGAGCGAAGGATCGCGAAGCTGCCAAGGGGGCCATAGCGAAGGCGGAAGACGGCGAAGAGAATAACGAAATCAAAGAAGGTCGCAAGCGCGGTGGCAAGGGCAGGACCGCCATTCTGGAAGCGCTTGAAGAAAAACTGCAGGAACACGATGTTCAGAAAAATGTTCAGGAAAAAGGAAATCAGGGCCACGATCACCGGCGTCCTGGTGTCCTTCGCGGAATAGAAGGCCGGGACGATTAGCTTCACACACGCGAGCGCGGGAAGACCGATGGCGTAGTAGAGCAGCGGCCGCGCCGTGAGGCGTGTGGATTCGGCAACGAACTGTCCGTGCTGAAAGAGCATGCGGATGATCGGCTCGCGCAAGGCCATCAGGCCGATGGCGGCGGGGACGGTGATGTAGGCGACGATGCGGACGGCAAAGGTGAGCGTTTTCTTTAGGCCTTCATAATTGTTGGCCGCGGCCTGGTGGGACATGATCGGAAGAATCGCTGTGGCGACAGCGATGGCGTAGCCCCCAAGCATCAACTCCATCACACGGTCTGCCACATAGAGCGCGGTGAGGCTGCCGCGCGGCATGCGGACGGAGTTGGCGAAATAGGTGTCCACGAAAAAATTGATCTGCGAGATGCCGAGTCCGAAGAATCGCGGGAAGAGTACGCGGGCGACATCGCGGATCGCGGGATGCGTAAACGAGAGGCCGAAATCGAAGCGCATGCCTCGGCGCACAAGCTGCGGCACCAGCATCAGGAACTGCAAAGCGCCGCCGACAAGGACACCCACGGCGAGCGATGTGGCAGGAGTTCGAAAATAGTGCCAGACGGCTGCGGTGGAGAAGATGATGATGACGACGTTCAGGAGGACGCTGGTGGCCGAGGGGAGAGCGAAGTAGTGGAACGAGTTCAAGATGCCGATAGCAATGGCGGCCAGGCCCAGGAAAAAGAGATACGGGAAGATGATGCGGTTGAGGGCGATGGCCTCGTCCCAGCCCTCCAGATTGTCTTGAGGAGAGGTGAACGTGTGGATGACGTGGGGAGAAAAGATGACCCCGAAGAGGACGACGACGGCCAGGACGAGCGCGACAGTCCAGAAAAAGCGATTGGCAAACTGCCAGAGTTCGTCGGTGGAGCGATCGCGCATGTAGGTAGTGAAGACGGGTATGAAGGTGGCGGAGAAGGTGCCATCTCCTACTAAGCGCCTGAAAAGATTGGGGATACGGTACGCTAGGACGAAGGAATCGGCGCTGAGAGTGGTGCCGAGGAGAAGGGTAATGCGTTGGTCGCGGACGTAGCCGAGGATGCGGCTAGCGAAGGTGACCAGCGAAATGATAGAGGCGGATTTTAGGATCTGCTTCTTTTCGGACAAAGACCGACCCTCTGAGACCTAACCCCAATAAAAACAATGAGTTGACAGGAAAACCGAGCTTAACATAACATACATTTGCAGCCTTGTGCAATCGTTTCCTGCTCAAGACGCGGTGATTCCCTTTGAAAACGCGGGCCCCAGCCTCGACGCACAAGAAAGTTGTGATTGAACTGGACGATAGAAGCGCCCTGCGCGGCTTCCTGAATCCGGCGCGGTTGGTTGGTGCGGAAACGCTGGACCTTTTGACGCCGGAGGGCGAGCACGAAGAGGTGGCGGTGGCGAAGGTGCGCGCGGTCTACTTTGTGCGGGATCTGGGCGAGGAGTTTGCCCCGGAGCGAAAGGCGTTTTTAAACCGGCCGAAGCTGGACGGGTTGTGGGTGAAGGTGAGGTTTCGCGACGACGCGACTCTGGAAGGCGTCATTCCGAACGACCTGCTGACGTTCCTGGATAATGGGCTCCATCTCTCGCCGCCCGATTTCAATTCGAATACGGATCGCATTTATATCCCCCGCCCGGCGATTGCGGAGTTGACGGTGCTGGGCGTGGTAGGCGTGGCGCGGCGGAAGCCCGCGGCGACCGAGGCGGCGGGGCAACCGAGACTGTTCAACGAATAGCGAGCTTGCGTCGGTTTCGGCTGATACGGCTTATCGGGTCTCAGCTTGTGGCATTGACGTTGGAGTGGCCCCAAGAAAGGTCTGCACGCGGTAAGGCGAATCAGCGGGACGGATGTAGTATGGATGTGCTTTCGAAAACAAAAAGAAACTACTGTCCAAGGGAGACACGGATGCCTCATCGGATCCTGAAGCTTTTACTGGCGGTCTGCACACTCGCCATTCTGATTTCACCCGGCGCCGCGGCGGCCACGGCATTGCTGCGCTACGAGCTTGGTTTCGAACGCGCCAGTACCCATCTGATGGACGTCACCATACACGCCACGGAGCTAAAGGGAGCGAGCGTGGAGTTCGCGATGCCCGACTGGGCGCCGGGCGCTTACGGCATCGAGAACTACGCCGAGAACATCCAGCGATTCCGCGCCGTCGCCGCTGATGGAAAAGAACTGCGGTGGCGCAAGACCGACAGCCAGACGTGGCGCATCGAGCTGGCTGGCGCTAGCGGCGTGACGGTTTCTTACCAGGTCTTTGGCGATTCACTGCGTAACAACCAGGCGCAATACAACGAGCGGCACGTCTTCATCGGCGGCCCGGCGGTGTGGATGTATCTGGTGGGCGGCAAGGAACGCCCGGTCGAACTTTCCATCGCAGTTCCCGCGGGGTGGAAGGTGGCCACGGGCATGGACCGAATATCGGATCACACGTTTCATGCCGCGGATTATGACTGGTTCGCGGATGCGCCGATCGAGATCTCGGACTTCGCGGAAAAGGACTTTCAGGTTCTGGGGACCACGTACCACGTGATTGTGCACGACGCCGAGGGCCGCAAGGATTTCACGAAATTCGCGCAGGACCTGCAGAAGTTCGTGCAAACCATCGTGCCAATCTTTCAGCCGGTGGCCGGCGGAGAGCAGGCGGCTCCGTTCAAGGAATATTGGTTCCTCTTTCACATTTGGCCCAACGCCGGCGGCGGCCTGGAACACCTGAATTCAACGCAAATCAACTTTTCCACGGATTGGGATTCCATGGAAGCGGTCCCGGGGCGAGGCAACCAATACAACGTGAAGTTGTACGTTTCGGCGCATGAATTTTTTCACGCCTGGAACGTGAAGCGGCTGCGCCCTCGCCCGCTGGGCCCGTTTGACTATTCGCAAATTGTGCATACGCCATCGTTGTGGATTTCCGAAGGCCTGACAAGTTATTACGGCTGGCTGGCGCTGGAACGGGCCGGCCTGGTGACGCCACAGCAGTATTTGGATGGAATCGCGGATCTCATCACCAAATTCGAGCAGGAGCCGGGACGCCAGGAACGCACCATCGAAGACACTAGCTGGGACACCTGGTATCCGCGTGGAGACACCGGCGCGCAAAACAACCTGCGGAATACGATGTATTCCTACTACGATGGTGGCCAAATCATGGGGCACATTCTGGACTTCGCGATCCGGCAGGATACCCACAATCAAAAATCGCTCGATGATTGGATGCGGCTGCTTTATTCGCGATACGCGCTCCCGAAGCCCGGCTTCCAGCCGGAGGATGCCGTGAAAGCAGCTTCGGAAGTGGCCGGCACGGACCTCAGCGGGATTTTCAGCCAATCTATCAGCGGCAAAAAACCCATACCTTACGAGGCGTATTTTGCATATGCGGGAATCGCCGTGGAAAAGCAGGTCGATTCCGGAAAGGGATGGATTGGCCTCAGCCAAGACAAGAGCGACGACGGCCGAGCGAAAATCCGCAATGTGCTTCCGGCCAGCCCGGCGGAGACGGCGGGACTCGACCGCGATGACGTGATTTTGGCGGTGGACAACCGCGTCCTGAACGCAGATGCCTTTACGCGGACCGTTGCCGAGCACAAGCCCGGAGACTCGATTCGAGTAACGGTGATACGGCTGGGCGAGCTGAAAGAAATTCCCGTGGCGCTTGCAGCGAGTCCGTACGCCACGTATAAGCTCAAACCGATGGAGCACCCCACCGAAGAGCAGAAAGCCATTTACAACGGATGGATGGGAATCAAATAGGGACACGCTCCCGATTAGCTGGTCGTGTGAGTGCTTCATGGCCCGGCTAATTCCTCGTTCGCGCATCCTACGGAAACGGAACGGGTAGCGAGTAACGCCTGCCCGTGCTTTCCTCTTTGTTCTGTGCCAGACTCACGGATCGTTTGGGAATGGGCGAAGGAGTGCGGGTATGAGGCTGCAGGTATTGGCGCAACGGTTGGAGTGTCGGCTGGAAGGCGACGCGCTCATTGCGCATCTGCAGCGCCGCCCACGCAATGTCCGGCCGTTCGCGCCGCGCGGCCGACTTTGGCCGTAGGATTGCCCCGCACGGCACGGTTATCCCGTGAGCCTGTCTTTTACTCCACGTCAGCGCTGATTTGAGATGAATCAGGCGGAAGCCGCTCTTGCCGCCGGACGAGTGCGCTTGGATTCCCACGCTTGGCGCATCTCCTCGCGCCGCGCCAGCACATATTTCTTGGCATCCTCAAGGCTTTTGTACATTCGCGTACCCTTAATCATGTTGCAGGGACGGCAGCAGGCTACCAGATTGGCAGGATCCTTCTTGCCGCTTCGAGCGCGCGGTACGACGAAATCAACGGACATCACCAGCGCATTATCAAAGCTGGTTCTGCCATCCAGTCCGCAGTACCTGCAACAGAATTGATCGCGTTCCAGAATTTTCAGCCCTTCGGCCAGACTTACCGGCATGTCCACTCTAGAAAGGGTCATCATGTTCCAAGGCATGGAGCACCTCCGAATCGGGAATCCTATTGCAAAGTAACGCGCTTGAGAAGAGGCAAAGGACGCCGGAGGCCGGAGGCGCGCCTTGGCTGCTCAAGGCAGCGGCAGGCAAAGGAATGGCATAAAATATGCAGCAACTGTGCCAAATGGGACTGAAACGCTTCCAGATCGAAGTCATGATAGATATATGTCGCGCAAGAAAAATCACAAAAAAGTTGAAGACGAGACGAATGCCAGCGTCAAGAAGGAAATGGCCGAACCCCGCATGGCCAGGTCCGCAAGAATTGCGGAATTGAATCTGGGCAAGGGGCGAATTCCAGAGCGCCCAAGCGCCAGCATGCCAGGAACCGTCGACAAGATCATCCCCTCTGCACGTCCGAGCAAACCAGAAAAGGCACAGATTGCGGTTGAGCTGCCGGATTACCGGTATCGAGATCTCCGAATTGAAAATACATTAATCGACGAACATGGCGATGACGTGAAGCTCAAAAAAGGCGCTCACGTTGAGATTACCATCACCGCCAAGGACGTTATCCGCCACAAATAAGGAAGGCAGCCAGCGACTCGGCGTGAGACAGTGGTATTGGGCCTCGTCCGGGGGGTATGAAGATGCCAGATGAAGAGTGGATCAAGAGACTTGAGGACGGCAGGAAAGTGAAATTCATTTACCAGGAACTCCCTAAAGATGGCGCATTTATCACTGCACAGATTGAGCGGAATGAAGTTGTCTATTCGGTGGTACTGGCGAAAGCGGGAAACCCGCTAAGTCATGAAGACGTTGAAAGCCATTTTAAGGGCGAACTCTCGAAGAAGTAGCACCCCTCGTTTAATCAACTGCGCTCGCTTTTGCCGGGGAGCGCCTGCCTTCCGGGTACTGTTGCTAACCAGACTCAGCGATAACGAATGGTCTGAAGCCTTCTCAACCCCTCTGATAAACATGGGAATCGGACGTAAGGTTTTCGGAACGATGGTGAACCACATCGAAACTGCCCGGACGATTTCGTCTCCAAGGATGTTCTTGCCACGTCCTTGAGAGCATCAAGCATTTTTCTGCGGGACCTTGGCGCCTCTTTTGCGCGCCTCTGACAGGCCTATGGCAATCGCCTGCTTCCGGCTGGTCACTTTGCCGCCTTTGCCTCCTTTCCCCGAGCGAAGTGTCCCGCGCTTTTCCCGTTCCAAGGCGCGCTTCACGCTCTTGCTGGCAGCCTTCCCGTATTTCGCCATCGCCTTCCTCGTTCCGGATGTTGCGGGCCCATTCAGGATGACTTGGCTGCTTTTGCGGAGTCGTCTGGGCTATAGGACTGGATAAACTCGTCGACCTGCTTCTCCGCGGCGTCCTTCGCAAGTCCATAACGTTCCTGAATCTTGCCTACCAGCTGTTCCTTCTTGCCATTGATCGTAGTCACGTCGTCGTCAGTCAACTTTCCCCACTTCACCCTTACTTTGCCCATCGATTGTTTCCATTTGCCTTCGATTTGATCCCAATTCATCTCAATCCTCCTTTGGATACATGCCCGGCCTGTCCTCGCTGCTGCGGTACGTGCTGCCATTGCTGACGTCTTAGAAAATTCCACTTGTCCACCCCGTGCGGGCACATGCTCGGCCACAAGCCTGAAACCTGAATCAAGCTAATGCGATTCGCATGGAAAAGTCTGTCTAACTTTGCACAGTTCCAAAGTTAGTGAAGGACGGGCGTGGTGAGCGACTTGACGTTGAGAAGCGCGGCGGGCGCCGAGTCCCTTGCGCAACCCCGGATTTTCACAGGGTGTACCGTTCGGGACAGTTTCTCTATTCCGCCGATGCTAGGCTCCCGCCTGAGTTAGGTCCTGTCGGAAACAGCAGGGGCCAGCGATCATTTTGCTTCTACTTCCACGGCGGGATCAAACCGGGAGTTCACTCCACCCCTTTAGGAAAATCAGGAGCCACGAAATGAAAAAACTATCCGCAGCAATGCTGGCACTTTCGGTAGCAACACTTGGAATTCCGGTCCTCTCGCACGGAAAAACTCAAGAAAAAACCCAGGATGAACAGAAGCCAGAGTTGAGGGACATTAAAGGTTCGGTGAAATCGACGGATGGCAAAATCACCTTTATCGCTGATGAAGGCGGAAAGTCCTGGGACGTCATTAATCCGGACACGCTGAAAGTTCACGTGGGACATCATGTCCAGCTCAGCGCTCACGTGTATACAGACAAGAGCCAGATCCACGTCATGAAAGTCACGATGCTCTAGCCGCCGCGGCACTAATCTCAACCCCGTTTCAATACGCTACCAACGCAGTTTCCTGAGCTGGTTGATGAGTGGGGGAAGGCCTGCGCGAAGTCGCCATCAAAAAGCCCGGCTCAGCAGGAAATGAGCAGGGCCAGATTGCTGGCGTCTGATTGCGGATTTAACAGGCGTCACCGACTTTGTTGCGTCTCAGTGGAAATCCGGATAGATCTCGTCGACTATCCAATAACTTGCCAGAAGAGCCGCAAAGAGCGTCCCCACAAGCCACAGAGCCCAGCGTCGCCGTCTCCAAACGGAGCCAGTGGCGGAGAGTTGAAACGGAATATCGACGAGGTAGGCTGCGCAGTAACAAACATTGGCAAGGACCGCGAGAATCACCATGGGCGGAAGCGACTGAAGAGTAAGCGCCGCCCGAAAATGAGGCCAGGTCGCCAGGAGCCAACCTGCGGTCACCGCTAAGAGAGCAATATTGTAAGCAATCCGTCGAGTTTCCCAATATCTGAGAGCGTCGGCGAAGCACGCGCGAAAGGCGCCCGAGGGCTGGTTGCCTGGCCCCACCGATTCGGTCGAATCCAGTGTCTGCATTTTGAAACCTCGCTCCAGGTTTAAGATACGCCCCCGCTTCCTGTTGTCAAGTACTTTTCCTTGCAAAGCACATACTTCTGCGCGAATTAAGCTGCCCCACCATTCTCAGGAAGGCGCTGTTGCGGTTGCTGCCTGTACTTCCCTGTTGCTGCTGTGCGAGACTCACTGATTGTTTGGAACTGGTGGAGGAGTGTGTATGAAGCTGCAGGAATTGGCGCAACGGTTGGAGTGCCGGTTGGAGGGCGAGCCGGGCGTGGAGATTCACGGCGTGGCGGGGATTGAGCAGGCCGGGCCAGGCGAGGTGACGTTTCTGGCAAACCGGCGGTATGCGCCGAACTTGAAGACGACGCGGGCTTCGGCGGTGTTTGTGGAGGACGGCGTGGAGGTCGAGCGCGAGGATGGTGCGCCCGCACTGGCGAAGTTGCGGACAAGCAATCCTTATTTAAGCTTTGCGAAGGCGATTGAACTGTTTTATGAGGCACCGAAGTATGCGCCGGGGATTCATGCGACGGTGGTGATTGCGAAGAGCGCGCGCATTGGCGTGGGCGCGCATGTCGGCCCGTACTGTTTTGTGGACGAGGATGCGGTCATCGGGGAGAACGCGGTGCTGCACAGCTTTGTGACGATTTATCGCGGCGCGCGGATTGGAGCGAATTTCTTTGCTCACGCGCATGCGGTGGTGCGCGAGTTTTGCAGTATTGGAGACCGGGTGATTTTGCAGAACGGCGTGATCATCGGGGGGGATGGGTTGGGCTACGCGAAAAACGCGGATGGCACCTGGTACAAGATGATGCAATCGGGGCCGGCGGTTCTGGAAGATGATGTGGAAGTGCAGGCGAACGCATGCGTGGACCGCGCTACAGTGGGAGAGACGCGGATCGGGCGCGGCACGAAGATTGACGACCTTGTGCTGGTGGGGCACGCGTCCAAGGTGGGCGGAAATTCGATGTTGTGCGGGCAGGTCGGCCTCGCGGGCTCGACGCGGATTGGGGAAAACTGCATTCTGGCGGGTCAGGTGGGGACGGCGGGACATTTGACGGTGGGCGATGGCGCGGTGATCACGGCGCAGAGCGGTGTGCCGAATGATGTGCCGGAGCGGGCGCTGTATTCGGGGTATCCGGCGGTAGAGAATCGGGAATGGCTCCGGATGATGGCGGCGCTGCGGAGATTGCCGGAGTTGCAGAAACGGGTGGGAGAGTTGGAGGAGAAGATTCAGAAGTGATGGCGGGGCGAGAGAAGAGAAGGCCGGATTTCACACCGAGGACACAGAGATAAAGCGCAGAGTTCGCGGAGAAGAGGAGGAGTAACCCAAGAGCACAGCCAGGAATGGCTGTGCCATAAATTAGGAAGCGCCGGGGAAGCCGAGGGGGCGCTGGTCGGGCGGTAGGCCGGCGGCCAATTCGTCGTGGAGGCGCTGGTTGAGCTCTTCGCGCTGTTCGAGAGAGTATTGGGTTGCATCGATAGGCGGGAGGAATTCGACAAGAATTTCGCCCGGGTAGATTTTCAGTTCGCGCTTTTTCATGATGCGGTGGGCGTTGGAGCAGGCGATTGGCACAAGCGGTACGCCGGCTTTGATGGCCATCACCGCGGTTCCCTTCTTGAATTCCTGCAGGCGGCCGTCGGGGCTGCGCGTGCCTTCGGGATAAATCAAAAAACTTTGGCCGTTCTTGAGCGATTCGGTGGCCTTTTCGAGGCTGACGATGGCGGAGTCTCGATTGAAGCGGTCCACGGGGATGAACTGGGCGAGATGGAAGGCCTGGCCGACAATCGGATATTTGAAAAGAGAGCGCTTGAGCAGGATGGCGATGCGGCGGGGAATGGCGCCGACGACGGCGGGCGCGTCAGCCGCACTGGTGTGGTTGGCGGCGAAGATAACCGTGCCGGGAGGAATACGCTCGATGCCCTTCACCCTTACGCGGACGCCGACAGCATTCACAAAAAACATGACGCCCTTGATGGCCGTCCAGTAAAGCGGATTGGGATTTTTTGTGACGAGAGTGTAGATGAGCAGGGGCGGACCGAGGACAAGGATATAGAGCGAGAGGAAGACACACATGAAAGCGGCACGGAGCATTGGCTAAGGAAACTTTCTCGAATCAAGGGCGGTGGGTCAAGGGGGAGATTGACGGTGGACACCTCGAGGGGTAACCCAAGAGCACAGCCAGGAATGGCTCTGCCACAGTTGGCCGATCTGAAGATCGGCCACTACACGGATTAGTGGGATCGGGCGGTGATGGGTTCGGTGGTGCCGTGGAGGAGGCCGTCGCGGAGGCGGCGGGCCCGGTCGTCGGCGTTGGGCATTTCGGCGACCTGGAAGAATTTTTCATGGAGTTCGCCGAGACGGATTTCGATGGACTCTTCCTTTTCAGCGCGTCGAACGCGGAGGCGCAGGACGTCGCCGGGTTTTTGCTGGGCAGCCCAGCGCTCGGGGCGGCGTGGAATGTCGGAGTTGTTCCAGCGCAGGAGTTCGTCGCCGACCTGCAAGCCGCTTTTCGCGGCGGGACCGTCGGCGTCGACGGCGGCTACGGTCCACGGCGCGCCGGGTTCGCGCTGGGGCAGAAAACCGAGCGCGGCGCGGACGGTTTCGTGGGTGCGGAGTTCAAGTCCGGCGCGGGCGAGAAGATTCTCGTAGGGCAAAGGATTCGCGCTGGCGACGTACTTGTCGAAAAAGTCAGCGAGCGAGCCGCCGGTAAGTTTTTCAGATTCGAGGCGGATGTCGAGCGAATCGCGATAAAACTTCCCTTCCCGGGCGAAGTCCGCGTTCATGGCGCGAAGGAGATCGTCGAGGCTGCGCTGATTTTCGGTGCGATCGCGGAGGACGATGTCGAGGAGGAATCCGAGTACCTGGCCCTTCGTGTAATAGGAAACACTGCGTTGAGGCTGGTTGTAGAGGGCGTATTTTTCGAGCCAGGCGTCGAGGCTGGACTGCTCGGCGCTTTGCCATTGCTCGGCGGGGCGGGATTCGAGTTCGGTGATCTGCTGGCTGAGGTCCTGCAGGAATTCCTGTTTGCTCCAGATGCCGGTTCGGACGAGGGCGTAGGAACTGAATGTGTTGGTGACGCCTTCGGCGAACCAGAGCGAGCGCGTGTACATCTCGCGCGTGGGATCGAGAGGTTCTAAAGAAGCGGGCCGGATGCGCTTGACGTTCCAGAGGTGGAAGAATTCGTGCGCTGAGACGTTGGGAAGCAGTGCGCCGGAGGGTATGTAAATGGCCGTGGAATTGGCGTGCTCCATCCCGCCGCCACCGCCGTTGGCCGCTTTGCCAATGTGGAAGAGGAAGGTGTATTCGGGATAGGGAGCGCCGTCCATGAGTTTTATTTCGTACGCACAGATTTTGCGGAGGGCCGATTCGACGTCATGCCTTTTCCAGTCGTCGCCGTGGACGACGACGTGAATGCGCGGCGTGAGGTCAGGCAGCGTGAATTCCTGGAAATTGGAAAGTTCGATGGGAGCGTCGATCAGGGATTCGTAACCGGGAGCGGCGAAAGTGAAATTGCGGACGCCGGTTGCGTCGGGGGATTTGGCGAGGGCGGAAGATGCTGCTTTCCAATCCGGTGGAGCGCTGGAGATGGTCAGAACGACGGACTCGGTACGGCGGCCAGGAACATACAGAAGAATCATTGCCGGATTGATGAAGGCGTGTTCGGAATTGAGTTGCGAACTGAAGGGCCCGGGATCGTCCCAGAAAGTTTCGTAGGAAACTTGGACCGTACCGGTGGCCCAGACGCGCCAGGTGAGCTTGTCGAGTTTTTCGATGAGGACATCGCGGCCGTTGGAAAAGGCGGTGACGCGCTGAACATGACTGCTGAAATCGCGAATCTCGTAGAGGGCATCCCAGGCGGCCATCTGGAGGTCGAGATGGTCTTTGACGTCGGGGACTTCAACGGTGACGTGGAAGAGATGCTGCTCGGGATGGGCGAGGGAAACAGCGTAGCGAATTTCGGCCCTGGTTGTAGAGGCTAACACGAAGCAAGCAGAGAGGAGTGCTGCGGATACCAGGCGAATTGTGAAACGGTTTCGGGTCACCGCGCGTTTACTCCACTCGTGGTGTGACGCGCCGCGAGTTTCTTCAGGAGCTTTTCGCAGAGGCCGTCGAAGCTGCCGTTGGACATGATGAGGAGCAGATCGCCGGGCTTCGCTTCCGCAGCCAGGAGGTCGGTGATGGCGTCGGCGCCGGGAAGGACGCGGGCGTCTTTGCCGAGTTGGCGAACGGCAGCGGCGACGGATTCGGGATCGAGGCGCTGATCGTCGGCAATCTGCCCGGCGCGATGGACGCTGCCAAGCAAAACTTTGTCGCCGAGCGCGAGCGATTGCGGCAAGGCATCCTGAAAAACTTTGCGGCGCATGGAGTTGGAGCGCGGCTCGAGGATAGCCCAGAGGCGCTTGCCGGGCCAGCGGAGTCGCGCGGCTTCGATGGTGGCTTTCACCGCAGTGGGATGATGCGCGAAATCGTCAACGACAACGATGCCTTCCACTTCGCCTTTCACGTCCATGCGGCGTTTGACGCTGCGGAAAGTGGAAAGGGCTTCCTGAATGGATTCGCGGCGAATGCCGCGCCCCTGCGCGACGATCAGAGCGGCGAGCGAGTTCAGGACGTTGTGACGCCCGGTGGCGGCGAGACGAATGTCAGTGTACGGTTCGCCTTTGAAGGTGACTTGGAAGGTCATGGTGTCGCCCTCGGATTGGACGTTGCTGGCGACCCAATCGTTGCTCGGGTGAAAGCCGTAACGGATGACCGGGCAGAAAGCCTTTGCGGTGGCATTCCCGAGGGCTTCGCCGGCTTCGGGATCTCCCCAGGCGATGACGCGGCCGCGGCGCGGGACGAGATTGACGAGGCGGCGGAAGGCGATCTGATAGGTGTCGAAATCGGCGTAAATATCGGCATGATCGAACTCGAGCGAGGTGATGACGAGGTCGTCGGGGTGATAGTGGAAAAATTTGGCGGCTTTGTCCCAGTAGGCGGAGTCGTATTCGTCGCCTTCGAGGATGAACTCTTCACCGCCGCCGAGTCCGTAAGCCTGGCCGAAATTTTCAGCGATGCCGCCGACGAGAAAATTCGGACGCTTTTTGGCAACGTGGAAGAGCCATGCGAGCATGGCGGTAGTCGTGGTTTTGCCATGAGTGCCGCTGACGACGATGGAATGCTTGCCGGAAAGAAATTCTTCCTCGAGGATTTCGGGCAGCGAGCGATAAGGGAGCTTGCGGTCAAGCATCTCCTCGACTTCGACATTGCCGCGGGAGATGGCGTTGCCGACGATGATTAAATCGGGTGCGGGTGTGAGATGTTTGGGATCGAAGGAAGTGGCGTACTCGATGCCGAGGGATTCGAGAAATGTGGAGGCGGGCGGGTAGACGCCTGCGTCAGAGCCGGTGACGCGATAGCCTCGCTCGTGGAACATGCCCGCGAGGGGAGACATCGCGGAACCGCCGACGCCGATCATGTGAATGTGCTTTCCCGTGGCCAAAATTCGTCCCTCTTCTAGTTTAATCGACAACGGCTGGTTCGAGAATTTCGAGAGTGCCTTCGCCCTTGGCGTGCAATTTCGCTCGAACACCGAGGGGAATCGTGAGCATGGGGCGCTTGGTGTGTCCGATGGGAGCGCCGTAGACGATCGGCACATCGAGCGGGCCGAGGATCTCCGCGCAGATCTCGGGAACGATCGGGCTGCCGCTAGAGGGAGGATCGCACTCCGGGAAATCGCCAAGAAGTATGCCCGCGACCTTTTCAAAAATACGCGCTTGATACAAGTGGCGCAGTGCGCGGTCAACTTGGTAGGGCTTCATTCCGCGATCTTCGAGTACGAGAATGGCATTCTTGGTGTTGGGATCAAAGCCGGTGCCCAGCGTTGTTTGCAGCATCGTCAGACAGCCGCCCACAACACGGCCGGAAGCGGTACCCGAAGCGAGGGTTTCTCCGTGAAGGGGAATTTTCCATTTGGATTTCGTTTCGCTGACGGCTTGCAGAAAAGAAACCAGGTCGTAGCCCAAAGGGCGATCCGCTCCGTGATTGAGACCGGCTGCGACCATCGGCCCGTAGAAGCCGGCCCAGCCACGCGCTTCTCCCAAGAGCAGTTGGATGATGTTGAGATCGCTGAAGCCGACAATGCACTTGGGACCCAGAAGACGCGTGGCAAGGCGAAAATCGATAAGGTAGTTGGCTCCGTAGCCGCCACGCGTGGCGATCACGCCGTCAATATCCTTGTCGTGGACGGTTTTGCAGAATTGTTGAAGCCGTTCGTTGTGACTTGCAGCAAAGTAGCCTTGGGGCTCCATCGGCGCGGGCTCTTCGACCAGAAATCCCAAACGGCGAAGTTCTGCGACACCTGCGGACATCGCAGCGGCATCGGCCGGGGAAGATGGGGAAACGATCCCGAGGCGTGACCCCTTGCGCAGCGCCTTTGGTTTTTCCAGGTTACGGGTGTGGCGAGTCATCCGTGGTGGCCTTCGACGGGGATGACTTCGGTGATGACGCCTTGCCGGCTTAGTTGCGCGACGATCTCCACCTGTTGCTTGTGGCTTACAATGGCCTCGAACTCGACGATGGAATTGGCGCCCGCCATGGATACCCGGAAGTGCTGCACCAAAATTTTCATGC